>Ga0307412_10000082_pt1 | contig 93313 bp, 82 predicted proteins | sample DK1Cmetagenome_3_FD_203823 | JGI IMG/M metagenome (GOLD analysis project Ga0307412, IMG submission 203823) | Maize rhizosphere microbial communities from greenhouse at UC Davis, California, United States - DK15-C-1 | ecosystem: Host-associated > Plants > Roots > Rhizosphere > Soil | place: USA...
AATTTATCTCGCTCAGTTTTTTGTCTTTTCATCGCGTCGGACAGGAGATCTCGCCCTTCACGTTTCGTGTCTCGGCGCAGCTTTACCCCCCGTCAATCGTACCATGTGCGAAGTACGACAAATGAACGCCTATTTACAATGAATTGCGGGAGTTCGAGTCCCCTGCTAGCTGTTCAAAACCCTGCGTAAGTGCTTGATTCCTTTACGACGCGTATGGACGTTTTGGTACGTCAAAAACACCCCTGAAATCGTAGTTAAGACGATGAAACGAAAAGAAAATTCATCGTTTCTCGGGATGTACCGCTTCGACACGCATCGCCAGGTCGTCATGCTGCGCGGCCAGCCGGTCGCGTTGTCCGGCACGCAATACCGGCTCGCCTCGCTGTTCTTCTCGAACATTGGCCGCGTGATGTCGCGCGATCACATTTTCGCGATGGTGTGGGGCCGCGAATTCCGCGAGTTCACGCGCACCATCGACAGCCACGTGTCGCGGCTGCGTCTGTTGCTCGCAATCGAGCCGCAAAACGAGTTTCGCCTGCAGCCGGTTTATAAGAGCGGCTACAGGCTGCTGCATCTGCGTCACGAGGATGCTGTGCACGCGCAGCCGCAGGCGGCCTGAAGCCTTTATTCACACTCAAACTCGCACACCGGCACTCGCTCAAAGGCGCGGCAATTGCGGCCGCGTTTCTAGCGCCTTGCGGATCAACGCTTCCACCGCCGCGCGCTCGTCGCCCGCAAGCGGCAGGCGCGGCGGGCGCACCGGCTCCGTGCCGAGTCCCACCATCGCTTCGGCGAGCTTGATGTTCTGAACCAGCTTCGACGATACGTCGAGCGCGAGCAGCGGCGCGAACCAGCGGTAAATCGTCCGCGCTTCTTCCAGGCGTCCCGCTTTCAACAGCTTGTAGATCGCCACCGTCTCATGCGGAAACGCGCACACGAGACCGGCCACCCAGCCATGCGCGCCCATCAGGATGGCTTCCATTGCGAGATTGTCGACGCCGCACAGAATCGCGAAGCGGTCGCCGACCGCGTTGATCAGATCGGTCACGCGCCGCACGTCGCCGCATGATTCCTTGATCGCGACGATCTTTTTCTCGTCGGCGATTTGGGCGAACATCTCGGGCGTCATATCGACGCCGTACGCGAGCGGATTGTTGTAGATCATCAGCGGCAGCGCGCTTGCGTCGGCGACGCTGCGAAAGTGATGCAGCGTCTCGCGCCGATCGGACAGATAGCGCAGGCCCGGCAGCACCATGAAACCGGCCGCGCCGCGCCGGCTGCCGTGTTCGGCCTGGCGGCACGCGTCGAGCGTGCTGTTTTCCGCGATCGTTAGCAGCACCGGCACGCGGCCGCGCGAGGCGTCCACGGCGATGTCGAGCACTTCCAGCTTTTCGTCGAGCGAGAGCGTCGACGCTTCGCCAAGCGATCCGCACACGATGATGCCGTCCACGCCCGCGTCGATCTGCGCTTCGATATTCTTTGCGGTCCACGCACGGTCTATGCTGAAATCCGCGTTGAACTTGGTGGTGACCGCCGGCAATACGCCTTCCCAGATATGCGCCACGACTGCTCTCCTGAATGTGATGAGTCGAAGCGCAGTGTAAGCAGCGAAAACGCCGCCGTCTTGCGTCAATCGCGCGTGGCGGATGACGATTTCGGCATAGTGGGGTCCGAGGTCGCAAATAAGCCACAGGGCGGTGCTGCGTTTTTGCGATATGTTAAGAGGCGGCTGAGAGGCGCTTGTGCGGCGGTCCGCGCTGGGGAAACGGCCGTGCCTTTGCCGCTGCGGCCGGGGCGCGGCCGCAAGTTCATTCAGCGTTGCGTGGCCTGCGGAACCACGCAGCGGTAAAACCACAACCTATGCCGAAATCGTCACAATCCACGCGCAGTCGCACCAAGACTCGCGCGTGCGCCGTTCCTACCATGTGCGTCATGAAAACGCTCAATATCATCGACTCCCACACCGGCGGTGAACCGACCCGCCTCGTCGTGTCAGGCGGCCCGGATCTCGGCGGCGGAACGCTCGCAGAGCGGCTCGACGTATTCCGCACGCGCTTCGACGACTGGCGCGCCGGCATCGTCACCGAACCGCGCGGCTCGGACGTGGTAGTCGGCGCGCTGCTGTGCGAACCCGACGACCCGTCGTGCGCGGCCGGCGTGATCTTCTTCAACAACGTCGGCTATCTCGGCATGTGCGGACACGGCACGATCGGCCTCGTGGTGTCGCTCGCGCATATGGGGCGGATCGCGCCGGGGCGTCATCGGATCGAGACGCCCGTCGGCGTGGTGGAAGCGACGCTCAACGACGACGGCAGCGTCGCCGTGCGCAACGTGCCGGCGTATCGCTATCGCGAGGCCGTTCAGGTGGACGTGCCGGGATATGGCGTGTTGACGGGCGACATCGGCTGGGGCGGCAACTGGTTTTTTCTCGTCGCCGAACATGGCCGTTCGTTGGAGCCGGCGCACATTCCTGAGTTGACGGCGTTCAGCGCCGCGATCCGCGACGCGCTGATCGCGCAGCGGATCACCGGCGCGGATGGCGCGTTGATCGACCATATCGAGCTCTTCGGGCCGGGTTCGCGCGACGGCATCGACAGCCGCAGTTTCGTGCTCTGTCCGGGCAACGCATACGACCGCTCGCCGTGCGGCACGGGCACCAGCGCGAAAGTGGCGTGCCTCGCGGCGGACGGCAAGCTCGCCGAAGGCGCGGTGTGGCGGCAGGAGAGCATTATCGGCAGCGTGTTCGAGGCGAGCTATCGTCACGCGGACGACGGCCTCGGCGTGATTCCGACCATCACCGGACACGCGCATATCACGGCGGAAGGGCGGCTTTGCTTCGACGAACGCGATCCGTTCGCGTGGGGCATCCGCACGGCATGACGGCGGATGCATTGATCGTCGGCGCGGGCATCGTCGGCGCGGCCTGCGCGGCCGAACTCGCCGCGCTCGGCATGCGCGTCGAGGTGCTGGACGGGCAAGGCATCGGCGGCGGCGCGACGGCGGCCGGGATGGGCCATATCGTCGTGATGAACGACTCGCCCGCTGAACTGGCGCTCTCGCTCTATTCGCGCGACCTCTGGCTGCAACTCGCGCCTCGGCTGCGCACGCGCGACGCGTTCGCGCGCTGCGGCACGCTCTGGCTCGCCGCCGACGAAGAAGAATGGCAAGCCGCCCGCGCCATGCACGCCGCTTACGAAGCGCATGGCGTTACAGCGCAACTGCTCGACGCGTCCGCGCTGCGCGAATGCGAGCCGGCGGTGGCGGCGTCGCTTGTCGGCGGTTTGCGCATCGAGCACGACAGCATCGTGTACGCGCCGACGGCCGCCGAATGGCTGCTGACGCAATCGCCGGCGTCGGCGAACATCGGCGTGCGGCTCGGCGCGCCTGTTATTTCCGTGGATGCAACGGGCGTCACGCTGGCGAACGGCGAGCGGCGCGGCGCGCGGCATGTGATCGTCGCAAACGGCCTCGGCGCTCGCGAACTCGTGCCGACGCTGCCGCTGCAACCGAAGAAGGGCCATCTGCTGATCACCGACCGCTATCCCGAGCTGATCCATCATCAATTGCTCGAGCTCGGCTATATCAAGAGCGCGCACCACGCGACGGGCACGTCGGTCGCATTCAATGCGCAGCCGCGGCCGACGGGGCAGTTGCTGATCGGCTCATCGCGCCAGTTCGACACGACCGACCCCGCAGTCGAGATGCCCGTGCTCGCGCAGATGCTGCAGCGCGCCGCGCACTATCTGCCGATGCTGCCGCAGCTCAACGGCATTCGCGCATGGACCGGCTTTCGCGCGGCATCGCCGGATGGCCTGCCGCTGATCGGTCCGGCCGGCGACGCCGCGCCCGGCGTGTGGCTCGCCGTTGGGCATGAGGGGCTGGGCGTGACGACATCGCTTGCGACGGCGAAGCTGCTTGCCGCGCAGATCGTCGGAGAGACGGCGGCGATTCCGGTCGAGCCTTATCTGCCCGGGCGGTTCGTGCACGAGGTGGCGCATGAGTAAGAGTGGCGAGGCGCGGGTTCGGGTGATGATCGACGGAGTGGCTGTCGAGGTCGATGCTGGGACGACTGTGGCGGCGGCTCTGGTGGTTGTGGGTTGCGCGAGCGGCACGCGGCTGTCCGTGCGGGGCGAGCCGCGCGCTGTTCTCTGCGGGATGGGTGTCTGTCAGGAATGCCGCGTGACGGTAGATGGACGCGCGCATGTGCTCGCGTGCCAGACTTTGTGCCGCGATGGGCAGGTCGTGCATACGCAAAAGGTGAACGCACCGTGACCCAGCACTTCGACGTGATCGTCATAGGCGCCGGCCCCGCCGGTCTCCACGCCGCGCTTGCATCGGCACGCGAGGGCGCGACCGTCGCGTTGCTCGACGACAATCCGCGCGTCGGCGGCCAGATCTGGCGGCAGGGACCGGGCATCGCGCCGCAGTCGCCGCTGCGCGCTCTGCTCGCCGATTTAAGCCGCCACGGGAACGTGACTCATTTTCCGTCGACGCGCGTCATCGCGCCGCTCGCGCCGCGTGGTCTGCTGGTCGAATCGGCGGAACGAGGCGGCGTGTGCATGACATACGAGCGCCTGATTTTGGCGACCGGCGCGCGTGAGCGCTTGCTGCCGTTCGCCGGCTGGACGCTGCCCGGCGTGACCGGCGCGGGCGCGCTGCAGGCGCTGATAAAAGGCGGCATGCCGGTACGCGGCGAGCGCGTCGTGATTGCGGGCAGCGGTCCGTTGCTGATCGCCGCATTGGCCACGGCATGCGCCGCGGGCGCGCGAGTGCTCGCGGTGGTCGAGCAGGGTTCGGCCATAAAGGTCGCGCGTTTTGGCGCTTCGCTTCTACGCGAACCCGCGAAGCTGCGGCAGGCCGTGAGCATGACGCGCGGCTTCGCCGGCACGCGCTACTGGACGAGCAGCATGGTCGAAGCGGCGCACGGCGAACACCGCGTGCAACAGGTCACGATCCGGCGCGGCGAGCGCAGGGTGACGCTCCATTGCGAGCGTGTCGCGTGCGGGTTTGGGCTGGTGCCGAATGTCACGCTCGCGCAGGCGCTCGGCTGTGCGATCGACGAAGCAGGCGGCATCGTCGTCGATGCTTCGCAGCGCACCTCGGTCGAGGGCGTGTTTGCGGCGGGCGAGTGCACGGGAGTGGGCGGCGCGGAGTTGGCGTCGATCGAAGGGGAAATCGCGGGGTTGGGCGTGGGTGAACGCAGCAGCGTCGACGGATCGAGCCCCGAACTAACCGCAAGCTCCCGCCTTCGCCCGCTTCACGCACAACGCCAACGCTGGCGCCGCTTCGCGGCGCGCGTCGAAACCGCCTTCGCTCTGCAGCCCGCCGCGCGCATCCCGCCCGCCGACGACACCCTGCTATGCCGCTGCGAAGACGTCAGCGTCGGCGAAGTGCGCGCGTTCCAGAACTGGCGCGACGCCAAGCTGCACACCCGTTGCGGGATGGGCGCCTGCCAGGGAAGGATCTGCGGGACCGCCGCCAACGTGTACTTTGGTTGGCCATCGGCGGCGCCGCGTCCGCCATTCAGTCCCGCGCAAATCGGCACGCTGATCGCGGCGGCCGGGCATCCGCCGCAGACCGAATGACGTGCGCCGATCATCGCCGGCACGCGCATATTGTCGGCGAATCGGCGGCTTTATAATCGACGGCGCATGCATGGTGAATCGACCAGAACCGAACCGCATCGGCTGCAAACAACCCAGCGCCACAAGCGTCAAAAACCGCTCACGCATCCGCCCTCACAACCGGCTCGGACCCACGGGACCCGCACGATGAACACGCTGGCTCATCAGTTTCCCCCTGACGAAGCACCGTTGTCCGCCATGCTGTCGCACTTCCGGCAGCTCGAGCCCGTATTCGACGCGCTGCCCGACGTCGTTTTCTTCGTCAAGGACGCCGACGCGCGCTACGCGCTCGTGAACCGCACGCTCGCTTCGCGCTGCGGCTTCAAGGAGAAAACGGCGCTGCTCGGCAAGACCGCCGAGGACGTGTTTCCGCGCCGCTTCGGCCGCATCTACACGGCGCAGGACGAGGGCGTGATCCACGTCGGCAATCAGATGATCGATCAGCTCGAATTGCATCTTTATCCGGGACGTCAGCCGGGCTGGTGCCTGACGAGCAAGCAGCCGTTGCGCGACGCGGCGGGCAAGATCATCGGACTGGCCGGCATCTCACGCGATCTGAGAGCGGACGAAAGCAGCCATCCCGCGTATAGCAGGCTCGCGACGGTCGTGCAGTTCATCCAGGAAAACTACGTGCAGCCGCTGAACCTGAAGCAGTTGGCTGCAATGGCGGATATGTCGGTCGCGCAGCTCGAGCGCTACTTTCACAAGGTGTTTCATTTGACGCCGCGTCAGGTTCTGCTGAAGACGCGGCTCGATGCCGCGACCGCGCTGCTGGTCTCGAACGACAAGGTCACCGACGTCGCCGCGCTATGCGGCTACACCGATCACAGCGCGTTCACGCGGCAATTCAAGGCGACTGTCGGCGTCACGCCGACCGAATACCGGATGCTGCTGCACGGCACGTCGAGGAACTGAACCCCGGCTTATGGTTCGCCGCAAGCATCACTATTACGTGTACGTCGTCTTGCTCGACGACACCGTCTGGAACGAGCCGCGCTTTCGCCGCGCGAATCCGGACTACCGGTTCGACAAGCCTTGCGTGTATGTGGGGATGACCGGGCTCGATCCCGATCTGCGCTTCGACCGGCACAAGGCCGGCATTCAGGCGAATCGCTACGTGCGCGACTACGGCTTGCGCCTCGTGCCCGAGTTATACGAAGTGTTCAATCCGATGCCCTATCGCGGCGCACAGGACATGGAAGTCGAATTGGCGATTGGACTGCGTGAGGCGGGGTACGGCGTGTGGCAAGCGTAAGTGTGCAGGCGCAGGTGTGCAGGCGTAGCGTTACTTAACACCGAGTCCGCGCAGCACGGCATTGCCCTCGGACGTCAAACGGATGCGCGAGCCGCCGGCATCGTTCGAAATCGTTTCGATCAGACCGGCTTCGTGCAGTTGCGGAATCTCGGGTTTCGCGGACGCGTCGATCGGCGCGTGCAGCAGGAGCAGCAGCGTCGCCAGTTCGTGATGGCTCAGCAGGCGGCGCAGGATGGTGGGGCGCTTCGCCGGCGGCGGGTTGTCGTTGGTATTTTGTTCGGGCTGGTTCATGGTGCGCACCTCGTGCGGTAGTGTCCGAGGCATGATGGGGACGAAGTCTTAAACGGTTCTTAAGAACCATTGTCCTGTAACACCGTGACACGAAGATGGCAGCGGCGCAGCTTACCAACCCTTAACGACCGGGCTTTCGATTGCTTTCTGCTGTGCTTGCGTGACTTACGGCGCGCAGGTTTTCCCCGCGGTTTCGATCCACAGATTATTGACGTGGCGCTTGCCCGCGTAGAAGCGGTACGTTGTCGCACCATTGTCGCTGCGCACCTTGACGATGTTCGAATCGCCGAAGTCGAGCATCTGGCCTTGCGGGATCGACGTGGATTTGAAAGCGGCGTTGTGGTTCGTCGCGAGTTGCGTGAGGCAAGCGATGACGTCGTTGACCGAGCGCTGCGTGGTGGTGTCCGTGACCGGCTCGCCGGCGTCCGGATTCTTCTGGAAGTAGGCGCAAGCGCTGAAAAGGAGGGGAACTGACAGGACTACGGCAAACTTCTTCATATCTCTCCTGGCGTTTCGTTCGGCGGGCGGTGGGTGCAGGTGCAAGCCCGAGACGAGCGGGCTGGGCTCGCGCCGCGGACAGCGCCGCTGACATGACCGGCGATGCAGCCGCACGGCGCGGACCGCGAATCAGGCTGCATTATATCGGGCGAGAGCCCGTGTCTAACCGATCCGCACGGCGCGTGCCTGCCGCGTAGCTTTGCTCAGTCACGAACCGGTAGCGGCGGCGAAAAGCAAAGACGCCAACAAGCCGACACGCCAACGCTGAGCGCCGCCTATCTCCGCCGCTGCGCCTGCGCTGCGAGCCGCACCGCCGCGTTGCCGGCGCCGTAGCCGTCATAACCGCCGCGCCGCTCGACGATCTCCATGAAGAAGCGCTGATCGAGCTGTTCCGTATAAGCGTGGAAAAATTCGCCGCCGCGCTCATCGCGGTCATACAGGATGTTGTGCTCGCGCAGCGCGTCGAGCATCTCGTCCGGCAATGCGTAGCGAGCGGCCAGATCGTCGTAGTAATTACGCGGAATGCGCAGCACCGGCAAGCCATCGGCGACGAATTCGGGAATCGCGCTGAAGATGTCGCCCGTGCTGAACGCGACATGATTCAGACCCGAGCCATGATAGGTATGCAGCGCTTCGGCGACCGCAGTATGGTGATCCACCGACGCATTCAGCACCACGCGAACCGAGCCGTCGCGGCTGCGCAGCGCGCGGCTGCGCACGAGGCCATACGGATCGGGCACGAGCACGCCGGGCTCCGCCTGAAAGCCAAACGCGGTGCGCAGAAACAGCACCCACGTATCGAGCGAATTCGCCGGCACGGCAAGGCACACGTGATCGATACGGCTGAGCGGCCCCACTTCCGCCGGGCCGTTGATGTCCGTCAGAACGAAATCGGCTTCGAACAGCGTCGGCTGGTCAGGCGTTTCGTCGACGAAATAATTGAGGCTGCCGTCCGGCGCCTGCACGGCGGGCAGCACGCGTTCGTTCGGGCCAATCTGGCCGGAGAACGGCGCATAGCCGAAGCCGGCGGCCCGCTCGAATGCCTGATGCGCATCGTCGACGCGAAACGCCGACGCGCACAGCGACAAACCATGCTGCTGAAAGAACGCATTGGCGAACGAATCCGGCTCCGCGTTCAGCACGATCGAAGCGGCGCCATGCTGATAAAGCGTCACGTCTTTCGAACGATGCTGGCCCGCCTGGCGAAAGCGCAGTTTGCCGAGCCAGTCGGCGAGATGCGCGCGCGTGGTGTGATCCACGGCGAATTCGAGGAACTGATAGCCGACGTGCGCGGGCGCGGCCGGCGACTCATAGAGCTCACCGGCCGGTTGCTGCTCGCTGTCCAGCAACGCACGCGTCTGCTCCTCGAGAAACAGCAGCGAACGATGCCCGTCCGCGGCGGTGATGGTGGTCGGCGCGGCACGAAAGCCATCGTTGAAAATTTCCAGCGAAAGCGGCCCCTTGTAGCCCGCTTTCACGACTTGGGCCGTGAAGTTCGCGACGTCGAAATCGCCCTGACCCGGAAAGCAGCGGTAGTGGCGGCTCCATTCGAGCACGTCCATTGCGAGCTTCGGCGCGTCGGCGATCTGCACGAAGGCAATGCGCTCGCCTGGAATATCCGCGATGCCGTCGACGGTATCGCCAAGCGACAGCGTATGAAAACTGTCGAGCACAAGTCCGAGATTGGGATGGTTCACCGCGTTCACGAGCTTCCACGCATGCCGGTACGTCTTCACGTGCCGGCCCCACGCGAGCGCTTCGTAACCGGCGATCACGCCGGCCGCCTCGGCCGCCTGCGCGAGCGCGCCGAGCTGGTCGGTCATCAGCGCATCGTCGCAGAGGGTGTCGGGCTGCACGTTGCTGCACACCAGAATGCGATCCGTGCCCAGTTCGTGCATCACATCGAACTTGCGTTTTGCCCGATCCAGATTGCGCGCGAGACGCTCCGCGCTCACGCCGTCGAAATCGCGGAACGGCTGAAACAGCATGATTTTCAGGCCGAGATCTTCGGCGATGCGCCGTACGTCGGCGGGCGAACCGTCGAAATACAGCAGATCGTTTTCGAAAATCTCGACGCCCTCGAAGCCGGCCGCGTGGATCGCAGTCAGCTTCTCGACGAGGGTGCCGCTGATCGACACGGTGGCAATCGAACGTTGCATGAACAGCTCCTGCAAAAACGGTCAGACGGCTTATCGCGATCGCGCGCGGTGGCTACGGCGCAGGCTCTTCGCAGCGATGTTGCGATGCGTCAAATGGCCTGGTTCGTTACTTTGTGAGCAAGACGCAGGCCAGAATTTCCCAGAATAAGCGCATTTTCCGACAGTCTATACAAACTAACTAGATGGTACAAATTCGTATAAACCCCGAATGACGGACACGGCTGAATGCGCGCACACTTCGCCATACGTTGAGAAGCGTTGCGAGCCCGCGGCTCTGCGCTTCCTGTTCTACCCGCTGGAGACGACTATGAGCTTTGCGTCAGTACTGGTCCTCAATGGACCGAATCTCAACCTGCTCGGCACACGCGAGCCGGCTATCTACGGTTCCGAGACGCTCGACGACGTCGCCCGGCTTTGCCGCGATGCGGGAGAGCGCCTCGATCTGTCCATCGATTTCTGCCAGTCGAACGCCGAGCATCAACTGATCGACTGGCTGCATGCTGCGCGCACGAAGGTCGACGGCATTGTCATCAATCCGGCTGCGTACACGCACACGTCCGTCGCGATTGCCGACGCGCTCACCGCCATCGAAAAGCCCGTCATCGAAGTACACATATCGAACGTGCATCGGCGCGAAGCGTTCCGTCACCACTCGTATGTGTCGGCGGTGGCGGACGCGATCATCGTCGGCTGCGGCACGCAAGGCTATGTGCTCGCGCTCGAGCGCATGGTCACCATCCTTAAGAATAGGGCGGCGAAATGACTACGCCAATGAATGCACAAACGAACGCGCAGGCCAGCGCCAATTCATATCTGGTCGGATTAATCGGCGCGGGGATCAGCGGCTCGCTGAGCCCCGCCATGCACGAGGAGGAAGGCAGCAAGCTCGGCTTGCATTACGTGTATCGCCGCATCGACCTCGAAGCGTTGAAGCTGGACATTTCGGCGCTGCCCGATCTGCTGATTGCCGCCGAACGCATGGGCTACAACGGCCTGAACATCACGTATCCATGCAAGCAGGCGGTGATTCCGCTGCTCGACGAATTGTCCGACGATGCGCGCGCGCTCGGCGCCGTGAACACCGTGCTTTTCAAGGACGGCAAACGCATTGGCCACAACACGGACTGGTCCGGCTTTGCGCGCGCTTTTCAACGCGGCTTGCCTGATGTGTCGCTCGAACGCGTCGTGCAACTCGGTGCAGGCGGCGCAGGCGCGGCCGTCGCGCATGCGGCGCTCGCAATGGGCGCGCAAACGCTCACGCTGTTCGACGTCGATCCCGCGCGCGCCGAATCGCTTGCCGCCGAATTGCAGAAGCGCTTCGCCGATCGCACGGTCACTGCCGGCACATCCCTCGGCGAGACGCTCGCCACCGCCAACGGCCTGATTCACGCGACGCCCACCGGCATGGCGAAGCTGCCGGGCCTGCCGTTGCCCGCCGAATTGCTGCATCGCGACTTGTGGGTCGCCGACATCGTCTACTTCCCGATTCGCACGGCGCTGCTGCAGGCCGCGGAAGCGCTCGGCTGCCGCACGTTGTCGGGCGGCGGCATGGCGGTGTACCAGGCAGTCGACGCGATGCGCATTTTCACCGGGCTCGAACCGGATGCCGAGCGCGTCTATACGCATTTCCAGTCACTGCTGGAACGCTAACCGGTCGCACACGCCGGTAAATGACGGATACCTAAATAGTTTGAGGAGACGACCACCTATGCCACAACCGATTCAATCCAGTCCATCCGACGCCAATCAACAGTCCGGCGCAAATACGAAAATGAGCACGAGCACGGCGCGCCGCTCGAATGCGCGTTATCAGATACTCGGACTGCTCGCCGTCGGCACGATGATCAACTATCTCGACCGCACAGTGCTCGGCATCGCCGCGCCGCAGTTGACGAAAGAGTTGGGCATCAACGCCGCGATGATGGGCCTGCTGTTCTCGGTGTTCTCGTGGAGCTACGTCGCTTCGCAGATTCCAGGCGGGCTTTTTCTCGACCGTTTCGGCAGCAAGCTGACTTACTTTCTGTCGATGACCTTCTGGTCCTTATGCACGCTCGCGCAAGGACTCGTGCATGGCATCGCGGGCCTGTTCGTATTCCGCCTCGGTCTCGGCGTCTCGGAAGCGCCGTGCTTTCCGACCAATAGCCGCGTCGTCGCGACGTGGTTCCCGCAAAGCGAACGCGCGATGGCGACGGGCACCTACACTGTCGGCGAATATATCGGGCTCGCGTTTTTCAGCCCGTTCCTGTTCATGCTGATGGGCGCATTCGGCTGGCGTTCGCTCTTTTATGTGGTGGGCGGCGTGGGCATCGTGTTCGGCGGCATCTGGTGGCTGCTGTATCGCGAACCGCGCGATCATCCGTCGGCGAATCAGGCCGAACTCGACTATATCGAAGCAGGCGGCGGTCTCACGCAGCGGCATAGCAGCGCCGCCTCTGCCGCGGCGCCCGCGAAAAGCGGCTTCGAATGGCGCACCATTGGCCGCTTGCTGAAGCATCGTCAATTGACGGGCATCTGTCTGGGCCAGTTCGCCGGCAACTCGACGCTCGTGTTCTTTCTCACCTGGTTCCCGACCTACCTCGCGACCGAACGTCATATGGGCTGGCTGAAAATCGGCTTCTTCGCGATCATGCCGTTCATTGCGGCGTCGATCGGCGTGATGTTCGGCGGGCTCTTTTCCGACTGGCTGCTGCGTCGCGGCAAGTCGGCGAACGTCGCGCGCAAATTGCCGATCATCGCGGGCTTGTTGCTCGCGTCGACGATCATTCTGGCCAACTACGTGGAGAGCAATGTCGCGGTGATCGCGATTCTGTCGGTGGCGTTCTTTGCGCAAGGCATGGCGGCGCTCGGCTGGACGCTGGTGTCCGATATCGCGCCCGAAGGACTGCTCGGCGTGACGGGCGGCATCTTCAACTTCGCCGCGAATCTGGCCGGCATCGTGACGCCGCTCGTGGTTGGCTTTATCGTCGCGGCGACGGGATCGTTTGTCGGCGCGCTGGTGTTTATCGGCATCGTGGCGCTGATTGGCGCGCTGTCGTACATCTTTATTGTCGGCGACATCAAGCGGATCGTGCTGGTGGATTGAGTAGTTGTTTGAGTGCGAGCGCAGTTGCAAACGCAAACTCAAGCGCGATAAAAAAAGGGACGTGGCGCAAGCCACGTCCCGTTTTGCATTTGCGAGCGACGCGCTTCAACCTTCGCTTCAATCTTCCTTACGCACGAAACGCAACACAGCGTCGACGATCATCGCGCGATGACGCGCGCGCAACCTCGGATGCGACGGATCGCGGCCAAACGCCGTGCCGAACGTATGACGATTGCCGACGCGATGAAAGCACAGCGAACTGATCAGCAGATGCAGATCGATTGCATCGACGTCATTGCGGAATTTGCCCGCCGCGATACCGCGCGCAAGCAGATCTTCTATCGTGTGAATGACGGTGACGTTGCGGCCTTTAAAGCTCTTCACCTGCTCGACATACTTCGCGCCGTTAATGTTTTCTATCGTCACCAGGCGCACGAAGTCGCGCTGGCGGTCGTGATAGTCGAACGTGAATTCGACCAGCGCGCGCATGCCCTCCACGGGGTCGAGTTCGCTGACATGCAGATCCTGTTCGAGCGCGCGAATGTCGCCATACACCTTTTCGAGCACCGCCTGATACAACCCTTCCTTGCTGCCGAAGTAGTAGTACAGCATGCGCTTGGTGGTGTTGGTGCGCTCTGCGATCGCATCGACGCGCGCACCCGTCAGTCCCATCGCGGAGAACTCCTGCGTCGCGACGTCGAGGATATTGCGTTTGGTTTGTTCGGGATCGTACTTGCGGCGGACATCGCTACGCCGCGCGTCCTTCTGCGTCGCGTCGGACGGGATGCCGTTGGTATCGGGCCCGGCGGCCTTGCTTCCCTTTTTCATTGTCTATTCGAGCGGCGGTGACGGCGCATTCTAGCATGGCGAAAACCCGCGCCGACGCGAGGTTCAAGCGCGTCGAGCGTTGCGTCGAGCGTTGCATCGCGCCCGCTCGAGACGGCTTGAATACAGTCCATACGCGAGCCGCCTTTAATGTGGGCGGCGCGATAGCCGGCGGCGCGCGGCGAGCGCATCGCGCGTTTGCATCGCGGTGTAGGTCAACTGCGCGGCAGCGAGTCCGAGCGCGCCATATGCGGGCGTCAGACCGAACGCGGCGAACGCTTCGGGCACCGGGCGCTCGCCCGCAATGGCCGCGGCCAGCAATTCGCCGGAGACGGTGGTCGGCGCCATGCCGTGTCCGCCGAAGCCGACCGCGTGCCAGACGCCGTCCGCGCCGCGGCCGATTTGCGGCATCTTGTGACGCGCGTAGCTCATCAGTCCGCCCCACGCGTAGTCGATGCGCACGTCATGTAGTTGCGGATACACCTTTAGCAGATCGCGCCGCAATAATCGCGCGATGACTTCAGGCGCGCGATCTCGTACTGAGATGCGTCCGCCCCACAGAATGCGCGTATCGGGCAACGGCCGGTAGTAGTCGAATGCGAAGCGCGTGTCGTAGACGGCCGCGCGCGTATCGATTGCATCTTGCAGACGCGCGCCGAGCGGCTCCGTCGCCATCACGTAGGTGGCAATGGGCAGCACCGCGCGCTCGACTTTCGCATGGACGTTGCGCGCATAACCGCCGCCCGCCATCACGACGTGCCGCGCGTCGATGGCGCCTTGCGGCGTATGCACGATAAAGCCCGCGCCCTCGCGCTGCAAACGCACGACAGGCGACTGCTCGTGTATCCGCACGCCCGCATTGGCCGCGGCATTCGCTACGCCGAGCACGTATTTCAGCGGATGAAAGTGAAATGCGTTGCGCTCGAAGAGACCGCCGTGATAACGGCGCGTCTTCAATTGCGAGGCAAGCTGGTCTGCCGTCAGCGGTTCCCAATCGACGCCGAACGAATCGCGCATCAGGCGCCGTTGCGCGTCGAGACGCGCCGGTTCGTCGAACCAGTTGGCGAGAATCACCCCGGCGTCGGTTGCGTCACAATCGATGCGATAGCGCGCGATGCGGACTCGCATCAGATCCACAGCGTCGGTCGTAAGCGCGTAAAGCTCGCGCGCGCGAACCGCGCCTAACGTTTTCAGCAGATCGGCACAGTCGAGGCTATAGCCGCCGAACACGAAGCCGCCGTTGCGCCCCGATGCGCCGAAGCCGACTTGCCGCGCTTCGAGCACGGCGACATTCGCGACGCCGCGTTCAGCCAGCCCCAATGCCGTCGAGAGTCCCGCAAGCCCGCCGCCGCCGATGCAAACGTCGACACTGTGGCGCCCGGCGAGCGGCGCGTAAGCAGAGGGGCGAGCGACAGTCGCTTCGTAAAAGTTGTCCATGGCGGCTAGCGTAGCGGCATTCGCGTGTCCGCGTCCAGCCGCTTAGCCGCTCACTTGCCGCAAGACACGGCCGCGCTTTATCTGCCCCAGCGCAACACCAGCGGATCGAGCCGCCGCGCGATCTTGAGAAGCCCTTCGCGCGTTGCGGGATGCATCGCCGGCAACGGATGACGCACCGCGTCCGAGCGAATCACGCCGCCTTCCTTCATCAACGCCTTGCACGATGCGAGGCCACCCTGGCGGTTTTCGTAGTTGATGAGCGGCAGCCACCGCTGATAATGCGCGGCGGCGGCTTCCGTATCGCCGGCGGCATAGGCGTCGACGATCAGACGAATGCCGTCCGCATAACCGCCGCCTGTCATCGAACCCGTTGCGCCCGCATCGAGATCGGCCATCAGCGTAATGGCCTCCTCGCCATCCCACGGACCCACGATTGCATCGCCGCCCAACTGGATGAGTTCGCGCAGCTTGTTGGCGGCTTGCGGCACTTCAATTTTGAAGTAAGACACGTGCTCGATTTCGCGGGCGATGCGCGCGAGAAACGGCGCGGACAGCGGCGTGCCGCTAACGGGCGCGTCCTGGATCATGATCGGAATGTCGATCGCATCGGACACCGTGCGGTAAAACTCTTCGATGCCGCGCTCGCCGATGCGGATCGTCGCGCCGTGATAAGGCGGCATGACCATCACCATCGCGGCGCCGGCTTCTTGCGCGCGGCGGCTGCGCTCCGCGCATTGATGCGAGCTGAAATGCGTGGTCGTGACGATCACCGGCACGCGGCCCGCTACGTGATCGAGCACGACGTGCATCAACGTGTTGCGCTCGTCGTCCGAAAGCGCGAACTGTTCGGAGAAGTTCGCCAGAATGCACAGGCCGTTCGAACCCGCATCGATCATGAAATCGATGCAGCGCTTCTGGCCTTCCAGATCGAGCCGGCCGGCGTCGTCGAAAATGGTGGGAGCAACGGGAAAGACGCCGCGCATCGCGGCGGCATGGGTGGTTTGGCTCATGATTCGGGCGCCTTTTAGAAGTGGTAGGGCACGGCAGTGTCGATGTCTCCAGCGCGGACTATACGGCGCTGCGGCGGCCGGGTATATTGAATTGTTTCCATCCAGTGATCGCTTTTACGACTCACCGCGGCTTTCATGAAAAACACGTTGAACGTTCTGCTCGGCAAATTGCGCATGAAGCAGTTGCAATTGCTGATCGCGCTGGACGACCAGAAGTCGTTGCATAAAGCGGCCGGCCTCATGTCGATGACGCAATCTGCCGCGAGCAAAGCGTTGCAGGAACTCGAGTCGATGTTCGAGGCGCCGCTTTTCGAGCGTTCGAAAAGCGGCATGATTCCGAATCAGCTCGGGCATTGCGTGATCCGCCATGCGCGCCTCGTCGCGACGGACCTCACCGCGTTATGTCAGGACGTCGCTGAAATACGCTCGGGGCGCGGCGGGCGCCTCGCGATCGGTGCGATCATGGGCGCTATTCCGCAGTGCGTGATTCCCGCCGTGAATCGGCTGCACGCGGGACATCCGAAGCTGTCGATCGAAGTGGTGGAGGACACGAGCGCGCGCATGCTCGCGCAACTCGACGACGGCCGCCTCGATCTCATGATCGGCCGCGCCGCCGTGGCTGTCGATCCATCGAAATACCAGTATCGTCCGCTTGCCGATGAGCCGTTATCGGTGGTGGTGGGCTATGGTCATCCGCCGTTGCCGAGAAAGGAAGTGAAGCTCGGCGATCTGGCCGATCATCGTTGGGTGATGTATCCGTCGCATATGCCGTTGCACGCGCTGCTCGAACGCGAGATGGATCTGGCGGGGCTCACAATGCCGGATAACCCGATCTCGACGGCATCGACTTTTGTGACCGTCGCGCTATTGCAAAGCCGCGCGGATCTCGTGTCGTTGTTGCCGACTGCCATCGCCGAGATGTTCATTCGGCAAAAAATGCTGCGCGCGGTGCCGGTCAAACTGAAATCGCCTTCGCAGACTTTCGGTGTCGTGACGCGCAAAGGCGGCGTGCTGTCGCCGCCAGCGGAACGCTTTGTCGAATTGCTGCGGCAGCACATGAAGATGCGCGACGAGCCGGACATGCAGAAGCCAAAGCCAAAGCGCGCACCCGCCACGAAACGAAAAGCCGCCTGAACAAGCGGTTTTTTCGACTGACACACCCACTCGCGGCCGACATCGCGCAGACCTTAAATATCGCACGGTAATTCGCACTTTGCTATGTCGCCGCAGCGGGTGTTGTAGCCGCGACACTGGGGGTTTATCCGAACCAATTGCGTGCGGGCGTCCGAGCTAAACTCCTTAAAGGGTGTCGGATTTACGAGCCTGGCGCCCGTTCGGGGAGAGCAGTCATGAATCGGCCATCGGTTCGGTTTCCGCTTCGCGCCACCGGCACCAGCCCGGTGCGCAAGTGGATCAAATGGGCGCTGGCGGCGGCGTTGTTGCTGGGCTTGGCGTGGCTTGCACGCTTATGCCAGCTCGAAATAGAAACGTCCCGGCTGCAGGCGCACTATCTGTCCGAACTGACCCGCGACGTCGGCTTCACGGTCGATGACGGTCCAAGCCATTCCATCCGCTTTCCCGAAACCGATAAAGGTCCTTACGACACGCGCCTCGGTTACGCGCTGTTGCCGTCCATCCAGCAGCGCCTGCTGCAACGCGGCTTCGAAATAACCGCGCAGGCGCGCGATTCGGAACGCATGCTTTCGCTCGCGGACAGAAGTCTTTTTCTGCCGTATGCCGAGAAAGACCAGGCCGGTTTGCAACTCTTCGACGGCACCGGCGCAGCGCTTTTCAGCGCGAATTTTCCAGGCCGCGCCTATGCGAGCTTCGAGGCGATTCCGCCCGTGATCGTCAATTCGCTGCTCTTTATCGAAGACCGCTATCTGCTCGATCCGAACCAGCCGAACCGTAATCCGGCTATCGACTGGGGACGCTTTAGCCGCGCGCTGGCCGACCAGGGCGCGCGCATATTCAATCATCATCAGGCGACGCCTGGCGGCAGCACGCTCGCCACGCAGATCGAAAAATTCCGCCACTCGGCTGGCGGCCGCACTGCAACGCCGCCGGAAAAGCTGCGGCAGATTGCATCCGCTTCTGTGCGTGCCTATCTGAACGGCCCGCAAACGATGCCCGCACGTCAGCAGATCGTCGTGCATTACCTGAATTCGGTGCCGTTGGCCGCGCAACCCGGCATCGGCGAAATCAATGGCATGGGCGACGGGCTCGCCGCGTGGTACGGCCGCGATTTCGCGGACGTGAACCGCATACTCGCCGCGCCTTCAAGTGAAGAGAATTTGGCGGCGCAAGGAGAAGCCTTCCGCGAAGTACTGTCGTTGATGATCGCGCAGCGCGCGCCGTCGTATTTCCTGCATCGCGGCTATCCGGAACTCGAGCGGCTGACGGACAGCTATTTGCGCTTGCTCGCGAGTGGCGGCGTGATTTCCGCCGCGCTGCGCGATGCGGCGCTGTCGACGAACGTGCAGTTGCACCGCGCGCCAAAACCCGCCCAAAACACGGGCTCGTTCGTGTCGCGCAAAGCCGTCACGTCGATGCGCTCGAATCTGCTCGCGGCGCTCGGCATTCCGAGCTTCTACGAACTTGACCGGCTCGATCTGCAAGCCACGGGCACGCTCAACAATGCCGTGCAACAGGCCGTGAGCGAGAGGCTTGCCGCCGCCGCCACACGCGAGGGCGCGAAGGCCGCGGGTCTGGTCGGTTTCGAAATGCTGCGCGCGTCCGACGATCCGTCGAAAATCGCCTACAGCTTCACACTATTCGAGCGGCGCGACGGCGCGAACCTCGTGCGAGTGCAAACGGACAGCGTGAACCAGCCGTTCGACATCAATTCCGGCGCGCGGCTCAATCTCGGTTCCACCGCGAAACTGCGCACCATGGTGACGTATTTGCAGATCGTCTCTCAACTGCATGGCCGTTACGCCGCTCTGAGCGCGACGGAGCTGAAAGCCATCAAGCCCGATCCAAACGATCAATTGACGCGCTGGGCGCTCGACTACTTGGCGCATACACGTGACCGCTCATTGCAACCCATGCTCGATGCAGCCGTCGAACGCAAATACTCGGCGAGTCCCGGCGAAACGTTCTATACAGGCGGCGGCGCGCAGAGCTTCAACAATTTCGATTCCGACGACAACAGCCGCATTCTCACGGTTCGTCGCGCGTTCCAGCATTCGGTGAATCTGGTGTTCGTGCGGATCATGCGCGACATCGTTCACTATGAGATGGTGCAGACGACCGGGCCTTCGTCGCAGTGGCTAAACGATCCCGCGATTCGCAAGATGTATCTGACGCGTTTCGCCGATCAGGAAAGCCGCGTATACATGCACCGGTTCTATACGAAGTATCACGGCAAGACGCGCGACCAGGCGCTCGCTTTGTTGCTGCTCGGCGTGCGCAAATCGCCGCCGAAAGTTGCAACCGTATTACGCAGCGTCGCGCCCGACGAGTCCAACGCGTGGTTCAACGAGAAGATGCGCGCCGCGCTGAGAAACACGCCGGCCGCCTCTATACTCGACGATGAAGACCTCGCAAAGCTCTACGCCAAATACGGAATCGACCGCTTCAATCTGAACGACCGCGGCTATATCGCGAGCGTGCATCCGCTGGAGTTGTGGACGCTCAATTATCTGCGCGAGCATCCGAACGCCACGCTCAACCAAATTCAGAACGCAAGCGGCGACGTGCGTTTGCAGACCTATTCATGGCTCTTCAAAACGCGCTATCACGCGACGCAGGATCGCCGCATCAAACGCATGGTCGAATTGCGCGCCTACGAGGCCATCGGCAAATCGTGGCAGGCGCTCGGCTATCCGTTCGAGACGCTGACGCCTTCGTATGCAGCGGCAATCGGCGCGTCGGGTGACAGGCCCGCCGCGCTCGCGCAACTGATCGGCCTGATTGCGAACGACGGCAACAAGGTGCCGACCGAAAGCATCACGCAACTGGACTTCGCGAAAGACACGCCATACGAAACGCATTTCCGCCGCGCGGCAACCGCGCCGCAACAGCAGCTTTCGCCGGAAATAGCGGGAACGGTAAAAGGCATGTTGCGCGATGTGGTGACGGGCGGCACGGCGCGGCGTCTCGCGCAAGGCATCACGTTCCCCGATGGCCGGACTATGGAGGTGTACGGCAAGACGGGCACGGGCGATCAGCGCTTTAACGTATTCGCCAAAGGCGCGCGCCTCATCGAATCGCGCAAGGTGAATCGCAGCGCGACGTTCGTGTTCGCTATCGGCGACCGCTTTTACGGCACGTTGACCGCGTGGGTGCACGAACCATATGCCGCACGCTACGAGTTCACGAGTGCGCTTTCCGTGCAATTGCTGAAGTCGATGGCGCCCGCGCTGCAACCGTTGCTCGAGTCCGCGCCTGCGAAGACGGCGTTGGTCTCCGTGAAGAGAGTCGCGGCGCAATGAACTGAACGCGTCGCTGCAAATCAATAAGCGGACTCGGTCGCCGGCTTGAGAAAGAGTTCATGCACCGGCGCGAAGTGCGCGTAGAGCGGCAGTATTGCGCCGCCCATCGCGCGTGCGTCGGCGCCGATTGCGCCTTCCAATAGTTGCGGACGCACCATCCCTTCCCACTCGAATCGATCCAGCACACGCTCGGTGCGGCGAATGATTTCGCGCACCATTTGCCGGTCGAGTTCACCGTCGATCACCACTGCTTCGAGATCGAGCAGCGCTGCCGCATTCGTGAGCGCGTTGGCAATCGCGGGGCACGCGCTATCGAGCCATTCCTCGGTATGCCGCCACATATCCGGCGATAACGCGCGATGATCGTGCGCGGCCGCAGCCGGCTTGCCCGCTTCACTCAACAGGCGTTCGAGCACGAAGCCCGATGCCGCGTGCAGCAGTTGCCGCGCGGGCTTGCGCGCGCTGCCTTCGCGCAGCGGAATGGAGCCGACGGCGCCCGCGTTGTCGTGCGGTCCGCCATGCAAGCGGCCGTCGATCACGAGCCCGCCGCCAATGAACGTGCCCACGAACAGATACAGAAAATTGTGGATGCCGCGGCCTTGGCCCATCACGAGTTCGGCGGCGCAGGCGGCGGTGGTGTCCTTCGAGAATTCCACCGGCAGGCCCGTCATGGTCGCGATGCGCGCGCGCAAGTCGATCTCGTGCCACGCATCGAGCGCATCCAGCGCGTCGGGCGGCGCGCCGAGCAGATCGCGCCAGCCGCCGAGCCATAATGGCGCGGCCACGCCCACGCCGACCACTTTGCTCGCGCTCGCGCCGAGCGTCTGATTCACGCGCGCGAGCCTTGTTTCAAGCGCTGGAAACAGCGTGCGCGGATCGGGATACGGATACTCGAACACGTCGCGGCACACAACGCGGCCGGCGAAATCCATCGCCAGCACGTCGAGGCTGCGGCGCCCGACCTTGATGCCGATCGTATAGGCACCGTCCGCACGCAACGCAATCGGCACCGACGGCTGCCCGATCCTGCCACGCACGCGCGCCTGCTTTTCCAGCAGACCGTCGTCGATCAAACGATCGACGATCATCGACACCGTCTGCATCGAAAGACGCGTCAGGCGGCCCACGTCGGCTTTCGGCAGCGGCCCGTGCAGGCGGATCGCCTGCAGCACGATGCGTTCGTTGAATTGCCGCATGCCGACCTGGTTCGAGCCGACCGTGCGTTTGAGGGGCGGGCGCATGCCCGTGGTATCCATGACGATGAGCCCCTCAGCGAAGTGACTGCATCATGCAATCGCCTTGACGTCGGCTTCTTTCGCGCCCGTCATGATTGCAACGGCCTCGGACATGTGCACGTCTTTCGTATTGACGAGCGCGGCGCGCCGGCCGAGCCGCTGAATATGAATGCGGTCCGCGACTTCGAATACGTGCGGCATGTTGTGGCTGATGAGAATCACCGGCAGCCCGCGGTCGCGCACACGGCGAATCAGTTCGAGCACCATGTTGCCTTCCTTCACGCCGAGCGCGGCGGTGGGCTCGTCGAGAATCACGACGTGTCGCGCGAATGCCGCACTGCGCGCGACCGCGACGCCCTGGCGCTGACCGCCCGACAATGTTTCGACGGCCTGGCGCATCGAGCGAATGCCGATTTGCAGGTCTTTCATATGCGCAGTCGCTTCCTCCAGCATGCGGCGCTTGTCGATCATCTTGAAGATCGAGCCGCGCCAGCCGGGCTTCACCAATTCGCGCGCGAGAAAGAGATTTTCGGCGATGCTCATCGCGGGCGCGACCGCGAGTTCCTGATAGACGGTCTCGATGCCTTGCGCGCGTGCATCGAGCGGGCTGCGGAATTTGACGGGCTTGCCGTCGAGCAGAATCTCGCCTTCGTCGGGCACGGTCGCGCCCGACAACGCCTTGATCAAGGACGATTTGCCTGCGCCGTTATCGCCGATCACCGCGAGAATTTCGCCGGGCAGCACCTCGAAATCGCAGCCGTCGAGCGCGGTCACATTGCCATAACGTTTGACGAGCCCACGCGCCTGTAAAACGGGCAGCGGGGAAGAAGCGGAAGTAGTTGTCGACATCACGGGCTCCTGTCGGTCCGGACCTGCATGCAAGATGTTGGCGGTGCAGTGCTTAACCGCGGCGATGAGAAAGTTTGTCCGCGGCCACCGCGAGAATCACCAGCATGCCGGTGATCAATACCTGGTAGACCGAAGAAACGCCGATCAGTGTCAGGCCGTTGCGGAACACGCCGACAATCAGTGCGCCGAGCAGCGTGCCGGAAATCGAGCCGCGTCCGCCGAAAAGACTCGTGCCGCCGAGCACCACCGCGGTAATGCTGTCGAGATTCTCCGTTTGCCCCGCTTGCGGATCGCCCACGCCGGTACGCGATACAGACAGCAGCGCCGCGACGCCATAGATCGCGCCCGCCAATGTGTACACGGTGAGCAGGATCTTCTGTGACGACAAGCCCATCAGCCGCGCGGCTTCGGCGTTATTGCCGAGCGCATACAGGTGCCGCCCAGGAACCGTGTCGCGCAGCACGAACCATGTGGCCAGATACATGAGTAGCGTAAGGACGGTGCCGTACGTGACATCGGCGGGACCGAGCTTGAACGTGTTGCCGAAGAACATGATCGCATCGGGCAGATTCGACACGCTTTCCGCATTCGAATAGATCTGCGTGAGCGCGAACGCAATGTTCAGCGTGCCGAGCGTGACGATGAACGCGGGCAGTTTGATGCGCGTGATCAGCACGCCATTGAGCACGCCGAACAATGTGCTCGCGGCGATACCGCAAAGAATCGCGACGGCCGGCGGCAGGCCGAGCGTGACCGCGAACTTCGTCATGATGATGGAGCCGAACGCCATCACCATCCCGCATGAGAGATCGATGCCGCCGGTCAGCACGATCAGCGTCTGACCGATTGCGATGACGGCGACGACCATCGTCTGCTGAAGAATCAGCGAGAGGTTCTGGAACGACAGGAACCGGCTGCTTTGCGAAATGAAGAATGCGCAAGCCAGCACGAGCGCGATGAGCGGCCCGACTTCGGCGAGCGACGGCAGACGGTCGGAGAAATGGCGCGGATGGCCCGCGGGCGCGGAGGGAGTCGACATGATGGATGACCTCGAGACATGAGCGCGGCAGGCGCCGCGCGGCGAATCGTTCGGCGGCCCGTTACGTGGGCCGCCGTGCAGTGCGCGTTACTTGTTGCCCCAGCAGTTGTCGACGCCGAACTTGGTGTCCTTGCTGTCGATGCCGGACATCGGCTTGTCGGTGATCAGCGTCACGCCCGTGTCCTGATAGCCCGTGACCTTCTTGCCGGTCTTGGCGTAGTCGACGCCCGCCGTCACGCCGAGCGAGGCCATCTTCAACGGATACTGCTGCGAGGTCGCGGCAATCGAGCCGGCCTTCACGTTGCGCACGCCTTCACAGCCGCCGTCGATGGAGACGATCATCACGCTCTTGTCCTTGCCCGCCGCTTTCAACGCGCGATACGCGCCCGCGGCTGCCGGCTCGTTGATCGTGTAAACCACGTTGATGTCCGGCGCTTTCTGCAAGCAGTTCTCCATCGCGGTCTGGCCTTTCGCCTGATCGCCGCGCGTGTCCTGGCTGCACACGATCGACGCGTCGCCTTCCTTCACGCCGAAGCCTTCGAGAAATCCGTTATGACGCAGCACGCCGACCGACACGCCTGGCGCGAGATCGAGCGTGGCGATCTTCGCGGGCTTGCCGTTCAACGCGGCTTTCGCGTACTTGCCGATCAGCACGCCGGCCTTGAAGTTGTCGGTGGCGAAGAGGGCGTCGGTGGCGTCCTGCGGATCGGTCGGCGTGTCGAGCGCGACCACCATCACGCCGGCCGCGCGCGCTTTCTTGATGCTCGGCACGATCGCTTTCGTGTCGCTCGGCGTGATCAGAATCGCTTTCGCGCCGGCCGTCATCATGTTTTCGATCGCGGTCACCTGGCTCGCGTTATCGCCGTCGAAGCGGCCTGCGGCGGTAATCAGCTTCGCGCCGTCTTTCGACGCAGCCGCTTCCGCGCCTTGCTTCATCTTCACGAAAAACGGGTTCGTGTCGGTCTTCGTGATGAGGCCGACGACCGGCTGGTCGGCTGCCTGGCTCGCGCTCGCGCACCAGACCGCCGACGCCGCGACGCACATCGAGACGATTTTCCTGGCGACAGGAAGCCTGCGGGAATTCAGATTCATGGGACGCTCCTCCAGTTATTGGCAACGACGTTTGAACTGCTGGCGGTTGCACATGCGAACGCTGCGCGGCGCAACCTGAACGGCGGCTGATTCGAACCGTGATGTGAGCTCGAAAGAGGCCGCCTAAATCACTTTGGTTGATTTAGTACAGCAGGCGCGAACGGGCGCGTCAAGGAATCTCGTGAGCGAGGGTGAGAGTGCGGCGAGTCACGTCTAGGCGCGCAAAGCCATACGGGGTATGGCTTTCCGGCGGTGATGCGACGCAGCGTCGAGTGACGCCGATTGGGGAAAGTCCTGGCTGCGGTGAAAGTTGTATGAAAGCTAAAAGGCATGCGTTAGCGACTAAAAGCCGCGCATGCTTCGCTCGTTTGCAGCGGTGCGAGGGGAAAATCAACGCGAGCGCGGCGCGCCGCTCGACGCTCGCACCACGAGTTGCGGCGCGGACGAAACGCGCATCGGCACTTTCGTTTTGCCGCGTGCCTTTTGTCCATACGACGACTCGATCAACTCGCGCAGCAGCGACACCGCGAGTCCGGCCACTTCGACGGTCGGCACCGCGACCGTGGTCAACGCGGGCCGCGATTCGCGAGCGAGTTGAATATCGGTGATGCCGACAACCGACAAATCCCCGGGCACCGCGAGCCCGAGGTCCGCGGCGGCATGCATCGCGCCGAGCGCCGGCAGGTCGTTGGTCGCGAAGATCGCAGTGAGTTGCGGGTCGGCTTCGAGCAACGCGCGCGCCGCCGTGTATCCACCGTGGATCGTATCCGCTGCATGCCGGACGCGGTTCCTGCGCACGCCGGCCGCGCGCAGTGCATCGACGAAACCTTCGTAGCGCGTCGCGTGAACGCCGGACGCCTTGCTGCCGACAATCGCGCCTATCCGCCGATGTCCCAACTCGAGCAGATGTTTGCCGGCAAGCTCGCCGGCCAGACGAAAGTCGACCGCGACGCAGGGCAAGCCCGGCGGATCGTCGGGCCGCTCCCACATGCATAAAACCACGGGCGTACCGCGCGATTCGGTCACATGAAGGTCGGCGAGTTCGAGGTTCGCGTTCGTCACCAGCACGCCCTCGGACAGCGTGCCGGCAATCTGATCGAGGTAGGCGCGGCCCGTCACCGGATCTTCGTTAGTATTGCAAATGATGACGAAGTGACCGCTCGTACGCGCCGCGCGTTCGACGGCGAGCGCGAACTCCGGATAGAACGGATTGGCGATGCTCGACACCATCAACGCGAGCGTCGGCGCGCGGCCTTCGGCCAGCGCGCGAGCGGCAAGATGCGGCCGATAGCCGAGGGCATCGACGGCTTCGAGTACGCGTTGACGCGTCGCCTCGCCGACGCGGCCGCGATTGCGCAGCACGTTCGAAACGGTGGCGGGCGTCACGCCCGCGTGGCGCGCAACTTCGCTGAGTGTGGGCATAAATCGTCATTATTTGGGATGGTTACCCGGCATTTGCATCAAAGCGCAAGGCACGGCACCATCTGTCGCACAGACAAAACGACATGGAGACAGGCAAGGACCGGCGATCGCATGCGATCGATTTTTTAGGTCCTGCTGATTAAGCGCTTAATCTCCGTCGTTGAGCCGATTAAATCACGGAGTCGATGCGATGGCGAGCATTTTGTTAAGAGGCGTACAGAAAGCGTATGGCGACGGCGCGCCGGTGATTCGCGACGTCGATCTGGAAATCGGCGAGAACGAATTCTGCGTTTTTCTCGGCCCCTCGGGCTGCGGCAAGTCCACGTTGCTGCGCATGATCGCAGGGCTCGAAGATCTCACCGACGGCGACTTGTCGATCGGCGGAAAGATCATGAACGACGTGCCGGCCGCACAGCGCGGCGTCGCGATGGTGTTTCAGAGCTATGCGCTCTTTCCGCATATGACCGTGTTCGAGAACATGGCCTTCGGATTGAAGCTCGCAAAAACTCCCAAGGAAGAAATCGACCGTAAGGTACGCGAAGCCGCGCGCATTTTGCAACTCGAAGCACTGCTCGAACGCAGGCCGAAAGCACTCTCGGGCGGTCAGCGTCAACGCGTTGCAATTGGCCGCGCAATCGTGCGCGAGCCTGGCGTGTTTCTATTCGACGAACCCCTTTCCAATCTCGACGCAACACTGCGCGGTCAGACTCGCATTGAAATCGCGCGGCTGCATAAGCAGTTTGCGAAGGCGAGCGTGGTGTATGTCACGCACGATCAGATCGAAGCGATGACGCTCGCGGACAAGATCGTGTTGCTGCATGCGGGCAAAGATACGGAGCGCTACGGCAGCATCGCGCAAATCGGCGCGCCGCTCGAGTTGTATCACCGTCCGAAAAGCCGCTTTGTGGCCGGCTTTATCGGTTCTCCACGCATGAACTTTTTGCCGGGACGGGTTGCTTCCGTCGACGCGCAAGGCGTGATCGTGACGCTCGACACAACGCTCGAAAACGTACGCGTGCCCGTGGATGGCGCCGCGCTCGAGGTCGCCCAACCGGTGACGCTTGGCGTGCGTCCGGAGCACCTTGAATTCATCGATACGTATTCGCTTCAGGATGAAGCGGTGCTCACACGCACCGTCTCGCTCGTCGAACAACTCGGCGAACACAGCTACGTGCATCTCGATCAGCCAGGCGGCTTCACGCTGATCGCAAAGGCGCCGGGCGACACGCATCTCGCGCCGGGCGATCGCGCGCATTTGCGTGTGCCGCGCCACGCCACGCATTTGTTTACCGAAGATGGCTTTGCCGCCGCTTCGCTGGAATCCGTCGAACACTACGCATAAAGGACATTCGGATGCGCCTTGGAGTCTGCTACTACCCGGAACACTGGCCAGAGTCGATGTGGGAAGACGACGCGCGCCGGATGAAAGCACTCGGCATCGAACAGGTGCGAATAGCCGAGTTCGCATGGAGCCGCATTGAACCGACGCCCGGTGAATATGATTGGGCGTGGCTCGATCGCGCGATCGAAGTACTCGGCGCGGCCGGTCTGCAGGTTGTAATGTGCACGCCGACCGCGACGCCGCCGAAGTGGCTGATCGACCGTCATCCGGACATCTTGCCGATTGGCGCCGATGGCCGGCCGCGCGCGTTCGGTTCGCGTCGTCACTATGACTTTTCGTCGCCGTCGTATTTCGCGGCGTCGCAGAAGATTTGCACTGCAATTGCCGAGCGTTATGGCAAGCATCCGGCCGTTCGTTACTGGCAGACCGATAACGAATTTGGTTGCCATCACACGGTAGTCAGTTATTCGCCCGCGGCAGTAGAGCGCTTTCGCGAGTGGCTGAAAGCGCGCTATCAAACTGTCGACGCATTGAATCGCGCGTGGGGCACCGTGTTCTGGAGCATGGAATACCGCAGTTTCGATGAGATCGACGCACCGGTCGCCACCGTGACCGAAGCGCATCCTTCGCATCGGCTCGATTACCGGCGCTTCGCTTCCGACGAAGTCGCGCGCTATAACCGCATGCAGGTCGAGATCATTCGCGCGCATTCGCCGGGGCGGCCGATCGCGCACAACTTCATGCAGCTCTTCACCGAGTTCGATCACTACAAAGTTGCCGCCGATCTCGACGTTGCCGCGTGGGACAGCTATCCGCTCGGCGCACTCGAAGAGCAATGGTTTGCGCCGGACGTGAAAGCGCGCTGGCTGCGCAGCGGTCATCCCGACTTTGCGTCGTTCAATCACGACGTGTACCGCGGCATGTCGAAGCTGCCGTTCTGGGTGATGGAGCAGCAGCCGGGTCCAGTGAACTGGGCGATGTGGAATCCCGCGCCGCTGCCTGGCATGGTGCGTTTGTGGAGTTGGGAGGCGTTTGCGCATGGCGCGGGTTGCGTGTCGTATTTCCGCTGGCGTCAGGCGCCGTTTGCGCAGGAGCAGATGCATGCGGGTCTGAATACGCCGGATAACCGCCTCGACGTGGGCGGTAGCGAGGCCGCGCGCGTGGCCGAGGAAATCGGCACTGTACTCGCGGCGAACGCCGACGCCGACGCCGCGATTCGTTCAAAGGTCGCGCTCGTCTACGACTATGAGGCAAAGTGGCTGTTCGAGATTCATCCGCAGGGTGCGGACTTTCACTATCCGCGCTTTGCATTCGAGTACTACTCGGCATTGCGCGCACTAGGTCTCGATGTGGATGTGGTGCCGGTCGATGCATCGCTGGACGGCTACAGTCTGATCGTCGTGCCGCCGTTGCCGGTCGTGTCTGCTGATCTTGCCGCGCGCCTCGCGAAGTCGGGCGCGCAAGTGGTGCTCGGGCCGCGTACCGGTTCGAAGACTCAGGACTTGCAGATTCCGGCGAATCTTCCGCCAGGCCCGCTCGCTGATGTATTGCCGTTGCGAGTATGGCGCGTCGAATCGATGCGGCCGAATGTGACCGAACGCGTGCTTCTCGACGGCACACAAAACGCGGATGCTGAGGATGGCGTCGCGCGTCACTGGCGCGATTTCATCGAAAGCACTGGCACGGATTCGTTCGACGTGCTCGCGCGTTTCGCGGACGGCCACCCGGCATATGTGCGAAGCGGCGCGTTCCATTACTTTGCAAGCCTGTTCGACGACGCGCTGACGGTTCGGCTCTTTGCGCAAATCGCACAGCAGGCAGGCATTCAAACGATGCCGCTTGGCGAAAGCGTACGCATCAGCCGGCGCGGTGCGCTGACCTATGTGTTCAACTACGGCGATTGCGCACACACGATCGCCGATGTGGCAGACGACGCGTTCATTATCGGTTCGCGCGCAGTCGAACCACAGGGCGTGGCAGCGTATCGATCGAAATGACCGGTTCGGGTAACGGGACGATTGGCAAGCCGGAATTCCATGCAGTAACGACAACGACGCAAAATCAAGGAATAAAGGAGACAGGTAGCATGAAAATGAAACCACGCAAGGTTCTGCTGACACTCGCGCTCGCTGCGGCTGCGCTCGGAACGTCCGTTGTCAGTACTGCGCAGGCCGGCACGCTGACTGCGAACATCGCGTTCAAGGGCGCGAGCCAGCGCGCGGTGTGGCAGTCGGTGGTCGACGACTTCAAGAGGGCGCATCCCGGAATCGACGTGAAGGTATCGTTTATCGACGAAGAAGCCTACAAGGTGCAGTTGCCCGGCTGGCTCTCCACGGTCGCGCCCGACATCGTGAACTGGCATGACGGCGAACGCATGGCTTATTACGCGCAGCGCGGCCTCTTTGAAGACCTGAGCGGCGATTGGGCGAAGAACGGCTGGAACGACATGTATGCGTCGACGAAAGAAGCCTCGTCGTATAAGGGCAAGCAATATGCGGCGCCCACGGTGTACTACTCGTGGGGCATGTTCTATCGCAAGGATCTGTTTCAGAAGGCCGGCATTTCCGGTGAGCCGAAAACGTGGGAGCAGTTTCTCGACGACTGCAAGAAGTTGAAGGCAGCCGGCATTGCGCCGATTGCCGTTGCGGGCCGCGATTCATGGACGCTCGCCGGCTGGTTCGATTATCTGGATCTGCGCGTGAACGGCAACGCATTCCACCAGAAGTTGATGGCGGGCGAGATTGCGTACACCGATCCGCGTGTGAAGAAGGTTTATACGACGTGGAAGCAGTTGATCGACGCCGGCTATTTCATCGACAACTCGCTCTCTTACGATCTCGATTCGGTGCAGCCGTTCCTGTTCCAGGGCAAAGCCGCGATGATGCTGATGGGCACGTTCATTACCGCGGGCTTTCCGGCGAACGTGAAGCCTCAAATGGGCTACTTCCAGTTCCCGATCATCGACGCTAACGTGCCGACCGCTGAAGATGGTCCGGTCGAATCGCTGCATATCCCGTCGAAAGCGAAGAACAAGGCGGATGCGCATACGTTCCTCGCCTTTGTCGAGACGCCGGAAATCGGCGCGAAGCTCGCCACGGGGCTTGGATCGTTGTCGGCGAACAGCAAGTCGCCGGAACCGGAAGATCCGATTTCGAAGATCGGTTTCCAGATTCTTGCGAATACGAAGGGCGGCATTGCGCAGTTCTATGATCGCGACATGACGAAGGAAATGGCCGATGAAGGCATGAAGGGCATGCAGCAGTTCATTTCCGATCCGTCGAAGCTTGATAGTGTGCTCGCGCAGTTGGAGCAGACGCGGAAGCGGATTTATAAGAAGTAGGGAAGGGGGCGGTCGGGCGGCCGCCTTGGTATTTTTGCTTGGCCGATAACACGCGTCGACAGCTTTGCATGGGGTGGGAGTAAGAGCTTTGCATGGGACCGGAGTAAGCGCTAAAGCGCTAACTCTGGTCGACAGCTTTGCATGGGGTGGGAGTAGGTGCTTTGCATGGGACCGGAGTAACGCGCTAAAGCGCGAACTCCGGATCGACAGCTAAAGCACCAACTCCCACCGACAGCTTTGCATGGGACCAGAGTAAGCGCTAAAGCGCTAACTCTGGTCGACAGGAGAATCACTTTGTCTCATTCCGTCACCCGTCACACCGTGGACGGACCCGTTCAGCCGGGCGGCTCCGCGCTGCCCGCATCGCGTGACCACGCGCCGAACGTCCGCACGCGCGGCCGCCGTCCTTCGCCCACTGCAAGGCGCCAACGGCGCGCGGCCTTTCTGTTTCTCGCGCCGGCCTGCGTGATGGTGGCGATTTATGTGATCTGGCCGATTCTCTCGACCATACGCCTGAGCTTCTTCAACTGGGACGGCATGACCGACCCGACTTTCGTCGGCCTCGCCAATTACGTCGAACTGTTCAACGCGCAAACGTTCTACACCGCGCTGAAGAACAACGTCATCTGGCTGCTGCTATTTCTACTCGCGCCGCCGATGGGACTCGCCGTCGCGCTCTACCTGAATCAGGCGGTGGCCGGCATCCGTATCGTCAAATCGCTGTTCTTTGCACCATTCGTCTTGTCAGGCGTCGTCGTCGGACTGATCTTCTCGTGGTTCTACGATCCGACATTCGGCCTGCTCGCGCTGATTCTCGGCCACGGCGTGCCGGTACTCGGCGATCCGCGCTACGCGACTTTCGGCATCGTATTCGCGGCACTGTGGCCGCAAACCGCCTATTGCATGATTCTCTATCTCACCGGACTCACATCGCTCAATGCCGAGCAGATAGAAGCCGCACGCATGGAAGGCGCACGCGGCTGGTCGATGCTGTGGCACGTGATACTTCCGCAATTGCGACCTACTACGTTCATGGCAATCGTCGTCACGATCATCGGCGCATTGCGCAGTTTCGATTTGATCTCGGTGATGACGGGCGGCGGTCCGTTCGAAAGCTCGACGGTACTCGCCTATTACATGTACGACCAGGCGATCAAGTACTACCGCATTGGTTATTCGGCGGCAGTGGCCGTCGTGCTGTTCGGCATCATGCTGGTGTATATCGTTTATCACTTGCGGCGCATGCTGCGCACCGAGCAATAAGGAGCGACCATGTTTCCAATTCCCATCGACAAATGGAAACCGGCCACGCGCCGCGTCTACAAACTCACCTTGCCGATTGCACTGCTGATCTGGCTTCTGCCGATGATCGCCGTGCTCGTTACGTCCGTGCGGTCCACCGAAGAACTCAGCGAGGGCAACTATTGGGGCTGGCCCAAACACTTCGCGCTATTCGACAACTATCGCGAGGCGCTCACCACTTCGCCGATGCTGCATTACTTCTGGAATAGCGTGCTCATTACCGTGCCTGCGGTAATCGGCTCGATCGCTCTCGCGGCGATGGCCGGCTTCGCGCTCGCCATCTACCGCTTTCGCGGCAATTCCTCGCTATTCGCCACCTTTGTCGCGGGCAACTTCGTGCCCGTGCAGGTGCTGATGATTCCGGTGCGCGATCTGTCGTTGCAACTCGGCGTGTTCAATACGGTTAGCGCGCTCATCCTCTTTCATGTTTCGTTTCAGACCGGATTTTGTGCGCTTTTCTTGCGCAACTTCATCAAGCAGTTGCCGTTCGAACTTGTCGAGGCCGCGCGCATCGAAGGCGCAAACGAGTGGACCGTGTTCTTCAAAATCGTGCTTCCGCTGATACGGCCCGCGCTCGCCGCGCTGGCGATTCTGGTTTTCACCTTTGTCTGGAACGATTACTTCTGGGCGCTGTGTCTGACGCAAGGCGACGACGCCGCGCCGATCACAGTCGGCGTTGCTGCATTGAAGGGTCAATGGACGACAGCGTGGAATCTTGTTTCGGCAGGCTCCATTCTCGCTGCGCTGCCTTCGGTGGCCATGTTCTTTGCGATGCAAAAACACTTTGTCGCCGGCTTGACGTTCGGTGCGACGAAGGGCTAAACCGGCGATCGCCTCACGCTAAAAAAAGCCACGGCAAAAGAATAATAAGTCTGGCGAAGCACACCCAGCTTTGCCAGTACGACTGGCAAACGTTTGCGCAATTATCATCACGTTTCCCCTCATTAAAGATCGGGAAGGGCTTGTCGTTATCTAGTGAAATAAGTCAGACCGTCGAACTGACTCGTGCCTGAGAAAAGGCACGCGCTGGACCAAAGCTCATCGGGGGTAGCAATCGTGAACCAACAACGCTCGCCATGGACTCGCACCGCGGCTCCGGGGGAAGTCATCTATTCGGAAGGCTTCTTGGGCGACGCAGTCATCTACGTCATTGCAGATGGCAAAGTCGAAATCTCCACGCAGTGCGATGAAAAAAAGGTCATTCTCGCCACGCTCGGCAAGGGCGAGTTTTTCGGCGAAGCGGCGTTGTTGCCGCCCGAGCCGCGAGCGCACACCGCCAAGGCATTGAGCTTCTGTCAATTGACGGCTATCGCAGGCGGTATCGTCGAAGAAGAACTGGAACGCGTGTCGCCGCTTCTGCGTCATATCGTTCGCACGATGATACGGCGCGTCAAGAAGAAGGACGACATTCTCGCGACGAACACGCATGCCGATTTTCTCCCAGGCGTACTGTCCTACGCGCATGTGCTGTCGTTGATGGCAGGCGCCGAGGCGACTGACCGGTTCGATGCACGCGCTCGCCGTCCTCAGAACGAGGAAGTCTCGATTCCGCTTCCCGAAGTCATCAAGAAGTGCAACGCGATTGCAGGCCATTCGCGCCCGCATGTGATGGCGATGCTCAAGCGCATGGAGAAGCTCAATCTGGTCTCCATCGAATCGGGACGCTCAGAGCGGCTGAACAATACGTCGGGACGCTATTCGGCGAGCGACGGTGCAGTGGGCAGGCAACTCGTCACGTTCGATCCGGTGAAAATCACCGAGCGCGCGCAGCAGGTCGCGAATCACGATCTCGACGTTTCGATCAGCAGCGAACTCGAACTGATTGAACTCGACGATCTGGAAGCGTTGATCGGCGTCGACAGAAAGGTGATTCTGAACAAGCTCTCGCATTCGGAGATTGCCGAAGACCTCTTCGCGTTCCGCAAGACCAAGGTTCTCAACTACGTCGAAGAGAAAGGCCTCAGCTATTTCTCGCGCCGCAATGCGCGCGGTGCGGGTGAATTGAATTCGCTCGACGATCTCGAGTTCGTCGATCAGCGAACCCTGTTCGAAGCAGTGAGTGCGTTCGATACCTACGATCTCGCGAAACTGCTGTCGGCGTCAGCCGGACAGCCGGTGGACGAGCGCCTGCAGGCCGTCATGACCGAAGCGAGAAAGAAAGAAGTGTCGTGGGTGATGCGCCGCGAGATCAAGATCGATCCCGTCGAGATTGTGGAAATCGAGCAGCGTTTCATCGATACCGTCCGCGCGCTGAAGTCGCCCGCGGCGCACGCCGCGCCGGTCGAATCCTGACGCCCGTTGCGTTCGGTCTAGAAGGCCGAACGCAATCTTTAACTGTAATTCGCAGGCTCGTGCAGCCGGTCGCGAGGACGTATGGATCTTTTGACGGTATTTGGCGTAGTGTTCGGCGTCGCGGCGATCGTCGCGGGCTTCTCGCTCGAGGGCGGCGACTTTACGTCGCTGCTTCAACTGGAGGCGTTTGTCATTGTCCTTGGCGGCACGTTGGGCGCAGTGATGATCCAGAACACATGGGCGCGGTTTTACGACGGCGTGAAGCTGCTGCGCTTCGCTTTCGTGAAGGCGCGGCAAGTGGATCGCGAGAGCCTTTCCGTTCTGCTCGAATGGGGCGATCAGGCGAAACTGAACGGCATGCTGGCGTTCGAATCGATCGACGCGAAAGGCATTAGCCCATTCGCGAAGCGAGGTCTCGAACTGCTCGCGAACGGCGTTTCCACGGCTGTACTCGAAGACGCATTGCAGCGCGAAGTCGACGCCTATGAGCGCAATTGCATGGCGGCCGCGCGCATCTGGCAACAGGCGGGCGGTTATGCGCCGACCTTCGGCATTCTCGGCGCAGTGCTCGGTTTGATTCAGGTAACGGGGCATATGCTCGAGCCGTCGCAACTGGGCAAGGGCATTGCGGTCGCATTCGTCGCCACGCTGTATGGCCTTGGGCTCGCGAACCTCGTGTTCCTGCCGCTATCGGGAAAGATCCGCGCGCAGGTGGATAGCGAATTGCGTTTCAGGCGCTTGTATCTGGACGGCCTGCTTGCAATCTCGCGCAAGGAATCGCCGCATACGATCGAAACGCGTTTGGCGGGCGACGTGCGCGAACGATCCGCCGAATTGCTCGGCTAGTCGAGTCGAGAAAAGTCATGCATCAACTGATAGCGGACCTGCGTGTATGAGTACAACCACTGGCAGCAAGCGTCTCGCGACGGACAAGAACGGGCACGACGACAGCCACGATAGCGGCGAGCAGTCGGACCGCTGGCTGATTTCATACGCCGATCTGATTACTACACTGATGGTGCTGTTTCTCGCGCTTTATGTCTTGCAGCTCGCGAAGAACAGCGAGTTGCAAATACAGACGCTGCAGCATCGTCCGGTGAAGGAAGCTGTCGACGTAGAGCCGCCGATCACGGCAGCGAACGCGAAAGACGCCGCAAAAAAGCAGCTTCTGTCATTGCTTGCACCCTTGCAGGACAATCGCCAGATTACGATTTCGCACACGCCGCAAGGCGTGGAAATCGCGATCAATGCGAAAGTACTGTTCAATTCCGGCGATGCGCGTCTTTTGCCCGAATCGTTCGCGGTGCTGGATCGCATTGCAGCGGTGCTGCGCGACCGTGCGAAAAATAACATCCTCGTGGAAGGGCATACGGACAGTTTGCCGATTGCCACGGCGAAATACGAATCCAACTGGGAACTGTCGTCCGCGCGCGCGGGCGCGGTGGTGCGCTTCTTCGCGGACAGGGGCATAGAAGCGCATCGCATGGCGGCAATCGGCCGTGCCGACAATTTCCCGCTTATCATCGGCAACGATGCGGCGGCCAACGCCGCCAATCGCCGCGTGACGATACTCGTCGAGTACTGAGCATCAAACGTGAAGCATCAAACGCCGAGCGCAAGGTACTGATGAAGCGACTGAATCGCGGCTGCGCCTTCTCCAACGGCTGCCGCGACTCTCTTCACCGAGCCGCTGCGCACGTCGCCCACCGCAAAAATACCCGGCCGGCTCGTTTCGAGAAAATGCCCGGTGCGCTCGGACGTCCACTTGTGAGCGACATCGGGACCGGTCAGCACGAAGCCATTTCTATCGAGTTCGACGCAATCGCCAAGCCAGCCGGTATTAGGTTGCGCGCCGAGAAACAGGAACACATGGCGGATTGGCTTCTCTTCGATTCGCCCTTGCTGATTCCATTGAATCGACTCGAGATGCGCTTCACCGTTTAGCGCGACGATCTGCGTTCGCACATGAACCGTGATATTCGGCGCTGCCTTGATGCGTCGGATCAGGTAGTTCGACATGCTCGCGGCAAGTCCTTCGCCGCGAATCACGATATGCACATGGCGCGCAAAGCCCGAGAGAAATACGGCAGCCTGTCCCGCCGAATTGCCGCCGCCGACAATGACGAGTTCTTCGTTGCCGCAAAACGCCGCTTCCATATACGTCGCGCTGTAGTACACGCCTCGGCCCTGGAAATGTTCGAGACGTGCGAGCTCCGGCTTTCGATAACGCGCGCCTGTTGCGATCACCACTGCGCGACCATACACATGTTCGTCGTGACTGAGACGGATATGAAACGGCTGACCTTTGTCGCATTCAATACCGAGCGCTTCGATCGGCACGCCGACTTCAGCACCGAATTTGCGGCATTGCGAAAGGCCGCGTCCGGCAAGCGCCTGACCGGAGATGCCGGTGGGAAACCCAAAGTAGTTTTCGATCTTCGAGCTCGTGCCGGCCTGGCCGCCCGGCGCTTTGGTGTCGAGAACCGCGACGCGCAATCCCTCCGACGCGGCATAGACGGCTGCGGCCAGGCCCGCCGGTCCCGCGCCGACCACGACCACGTCGAACCGTTCGCCATTCAATCTGTCGGGACTCAAACCGATTGCGTCGGCAACGGCGCGATTTGTCGGGCGCTTCAGCACGACACCTTGCAAGGTGACGAGTACCGGCAGATCTTCTTTCGTGGCGCCGTAACGTTCGAGGAGTGCCTTGGCTTCCTCATGCTCGTCAATATCGAAGTACGCCGACGGTTGCGCATTACGGCTCAGGAAGTGCCGCAATACGAGTGTCGGAAAAGAAGCCGAGCTGCCGATCACGACCACGCCGCCGCTCTGATCCTGTATGTAGGCGACGCGGCGCAGAATGTATGCGCGCATGATCGTCTCGCTCAGTTCCGCTTCGGCAATCACGAGCGCGCGCAGCGATTCCTCGTCGATCACGATGACTTCGCAATCGCTCGTCGCGCGCGCGGACGCCACCGCGCCGCGCCCCGCGAGCGTGCCGACTTCGCCGGTAAAACTGCCGGGTCCGTGCGTGCCGAGAACATGCAGCGTATCGCCGCTGCCGCGCGTCGCCTCGATGGTGCCGGAGATGATCGCGTACATCGGAATGTGGCGATCGCCTTCGGTAAACAGCACGTCGCCGGTGTTCAGTTTGCGCCGCTCGCCATAGCGCTCGAGTACCGCGAACTGCGCGTCATTCAGCCTGGGGAAGATCTGGTGGTGACGGCTGCCGCCTGCCAGCAGATCTTCACGCTTGCCAGAAGTTTTATCGCTCATGAGAGGTCCGATTGGAAAGACGCACGATGCAGCGTGTCGCTGCGCCGCCGGATTGGCATACGAATGCGAACAATCGGCAGCAAGAAAAGGCCGCGGAGAAGCCGCTTTCGCCGAGATTGTGCGCCAGAGTCCACTCGCCAGTAAAGAGTGCGTAAGGCGGAGAACGTGCGGCCGAACAGCGCGAGAGCGCTTCTGCTCAAGTTCGCGCTTCTTTTGCCGTAAAAGACGAGAGGAATTAGAGAAATAGACAATGAAAAGGGTCTAGGAAGCATGCGCGATTTAACCGTAAAAAACAGCTTACTTGCAGTGCTGGTCGTCTTTGCCACGATGATCATGTTCGGCGGTGTGGTCGGCGTATTCGCACTCGGCCGCTCGAATGAAAACGCCCAGCGGCTTCAGGAGATCGCCACTCAGGAGATCCTCGCCAACGATGGCTATAAGGACAGCACGCGCACGCGGGCAGCGCTTACGCGCGCTTATGCCGCGTTGAAGGAGCGCAACGATCTCGCCACGCGCGATTCCGCACTCGGCAGCGCGCAACGAACGCTCGATCGCGCGGATGCCGAGACGCGCGCTTTTGCGGCGGCGTCCCGATTCGTGGGACAGGACGATGCGCTGAAACAGCAGCTCGTCGATTCGTCGAATGGATTGGCGGCCACTTTAAAGAAAGCTTTCGACGCGCTTCAGCGTGGCGATACCGACGCCTACGTCGCCATCAACGATCGCGACATTACACTTGCCGGTCAGGTCTATTCGGCAAACGTCGAAAAATTCCAGAACCTTGCGGGTGCGCTTGCAAAGGAGTCAGCGACGAGAACCGAACGCGAATACGGTTGGATCGTTGCAATGGTGCTGACGGGTGTTGCGCTTGCTCTCGCATTGATCGTCGCCACGCACTTTGCGTTGCGCACCATTGTGATTCGCCCGTTGCAGCAGGCGTCGAAACTGCTCGACCGGATCGCGGGTAATGATCTGACCGCGTCCATTCCTGAAGGCAGCAAGAGCGAGATCGGCAAGTTGTTCACGTCGATGTCGCGGATGCAGGCCGGACTCGCGCATACCGTGTCGAACGTGCGCGTCAGTTGCGAGGCGATTCACGGCGGCGCGCGCGAGATTGCAGCGGGCAACCTCGATTTGTCGAGCCGCACCGAAGAGCAATCGGCTTCGCTCGAGGAAACCGCGGCGAGCATGGAAGAACTGACCTCCACCGTCAGACAGAACGCGGATAACGCGCGCCAGGCGAGCACGCTTGCCGCGAGCGCCGCCGATGTCGCGCAGCGCGGCGGCGACGTCGTGCAGCGCGCGGTCCACACCATGACGGCCATTACCGCAAGCTCGCACAAGATTGCGGAGATCACCGGCATGATCGACAGCATCGCATTCCAGACCAACATTCTCGCGCTCAACGCCGCCGTCGAGTCCGCGCGTGCGGGCGAGCAGGGCCGCGGCTTCGCTGTCGTCGCGGGTGAAGTGCGCACGCTGGCTCAACGCAGTGCGAGCGCCGCGCAAGAGATCAAGGCGCTCATTTCCGCTTCCGTCGATGACGTGCGCAGCGGCAACGAACTCGTCACACAGGCCGGCCACACGATGAACGAAATCGTCGGCGCAGTGCAGGGCGTTGCGACTATCATGGCGGAGATCACGTCGGCGACGGTCGAGCAAACCGCGGGCATCGAGCAGGTCGGCAAAGCCGTCAGCCAGATGGATCAGGTCACGCAACAGAACGCCGCGCTCGTCGAGCAGGCCGCCGCCGCTGTGAGCGCGCTCGAGCATCAGGCGCAGTCGATGAACGATGCGGTGTCGGCATTCCGTCTGCGATAACGCCGTCAGTCTCCAAACCAAACTAATCGGAAAACAAATATGAGCGTTAGTGCCGTCTCGCGTGCAGTCGCAATTCTGTTAGCCGGCGTGACGATGTGCGCCACCGTGCACGCGTCCACGTATGCGTATGTGTCGAATGCGGACAGTCAGGACATTTCGGTGTTCAGCCTCGATAAGTCGAATGGCGCACTCAAGCCGGTCGAAACAGTGAGCGTTGGCGGCACGGTCATGCCGATGGCTTTTTCGCCGAATCATTTGCGGCTCTATGCAGGTCTGCGTTCAAAGCCTTTTCGCGTGGTGAGCTTCGCAGTCAGTCCGCTTGACGGACGCCTGACCGAACTCGGCAAGGCGCCGCTCGCGGAAAGCATGGCCTATGTGTCGACCGACGCGAGCGGCCGCTATCTGTTCTCCGCGTCATATGGCGGCAATCTGCTCGCGGTGAACGGCATCGGTGCAAATGGCGTTGCCGGCGATGTTCAGCAGATCGTCAAGACGGGCCCGATGGCGCACGCTATTCGCAATGCGCCCGATAATCGTTATGTGTTCGCGTCAGTACTTGGCGCCGACGCATGGTTGCGTTTGAAGTTCGACGCGGCGAACGGCGCGCTTACTCAAGACGCGGCGCCCGCCTATTCGCTGCCGGCCAAATCGGGTCCGCGCCATTTCGTGTTCTCGCCGGATGAGCGCTTCGTTTATCTGATCGACGAACTCGACGGCAAGCTGCATGTACTCGCATTCGACAAGCAACGCGATGCGGTGAAGCCGGTGCAGACCGTTTCCATTCTGCCGCCCAACTTCTCCGGCGACAAACCGTGGGGCGCGGATGTTCACATCACGCCCGATGGCCGCTTCGTGTACGCATCGGAACGCACGTCGAGCACGCTCGCTGCTTATCGCGTGGACCGTGCATCGGGCAAGCTGACGCGCATCGGCACCTATCCGACCGAAAAGCAGCCGCGCGGCTTCAATATCGATCCATCGGGCAATTACCTGCTCGCGGTCGGTCAGTTGTCGACCAACCTGAGCGCATACCGGATCAATCGCGAGACGGGCGCATTGAGCGCGCTTGGTCAGTACCCGGTCGGCAAGGGCGCGAACTGGATCGAGATCGTGGAGTTCAACGGATCGAATGATTGAGATTCACGGCGAACTGCGTCCCCGCGCATGCGGCGACGCGGACGCCGGCCCGCCCGCCGACGCTGCACTGCGTCGGCGGGCGCGCAAGCCGCGCCATAGTTCTTCCAGGTAAGGCAGTAGCTCGAATAGCAGAATCAACGCGAACAGAATCGCGATATAGGCGACGGGCAACGGTTCGCTTTTCGCGGTCAATTCGAATCTCGCCGGCTCGCTGCCGAGGCCGAGCAACGCCAGAAATTGCGTCCAGTGACGGGCGACGACAAGCAGTATCGCCATCAGCGGGACGAGTTCGAGAAAGCTATGAACGTGCTGTTCGAACGGCGTCACCTTGCGTCCACTCACTGCATAACTGACGTCCCACAGCGCGGTCGCTTCGTGAACGAAGAACGCGACGATCATCAATAGAATGATGCCCGCGTTGATCTCGAGAAAGATCGCGGCGAGTAGCGGCAGTCCGACTTCGGCGAACATCAACAGATGGATCACCGACTCTTTCGCGCCGGTCGTGGATTCGATGCGAGTCGCGCGATGGCACAGCCAGTCCGCGAAACCGGCCGCAAGCCACACAGGCAAAACGAAGTACATGAGGGTCGTGAGGGTTGGGTCGGTCGACATGATTTCCTCGGCGAACGGCTGGCTGACCAACGCGAGAACGCGGCTTTACTCGATGCCTTCGTGTTTCAACGCCAGTTGCACCGCGGGCCGCCCGCGCATGCGTTGTGAGAACTCCGCGAGTTTTTGCGGCACCTCGATCTTCACTTTGTTCGCCCATAGAAGCATGGTGAACAGATAGGCGTCCGCGACGCTCGCTTCTGCGCCGAACAGATAATCGCCTTTAAGCATTGTCGATATGAGCTGGAAACGCTGGCCGATCTTCTCGCGCGCGGCATTCGCTTCCTCGTCCGACGCCGGTTTGAATACGCGGCCGAATTGCTTATGAATCTCCGTCGAAATAAAGGCGAGCATTTCAATCAGGCGTGTAGCGCCGAGTTCTCCCGATGGTGCAAGCGAGGGCTTGCGTTGCGCGACCCACGAAAGGATCGCGACGTTTTCCGTGAGCCGTTGACCGTCGTCGAATTCGAGTGTCGGTACATAGCTCTTGGGATTGATTTCATCGAACTTCTGGCCGGTCTCAGTCGTCTTTGTCTTGAGGTCGACGCGCACGCGGTCGAATTCCATATCGGCCTCGTGCATAGCGATGTGATCGGCAAGACTGCACGCGCCCGGCGAATAGTAAAGCTTCATGATGCGGCCCTCCTTCATGCAGCAGTTGGCGATTTGTTAATCCAGCATCCCGCGTGCCTCTACTTGTCGTGACGGCCCGGAAGCACTGCGCCAAGCACCTGCTTCGCGGTCTGCACAATCACATTGCCTTCGTCGGGATCGCCTTTTAACAATGTCGATGCAAACGCCTTGGCCTGAGCAAGCGTGATATGCGGCGGCAACGGCGCGATGTTCGGATCGGCCTTTACTTCGATCACCACTGGGCGGTCCGCGGCAAGCGCAGCGTCCCAGGCCGCCCCCATCTGTTCCGCGTCGTCGACATAAATGCCTTTCAGGCCGATCAATTCCGCGAACTTGTGATACGGCACCGAAGGAATGTCCTGCGAAGCCTCAAACTTCGGATCGCCCTCCATCACACGCTGTTCCCACGTGACCTGGTTCAGATCCTGGTTGTTGAGCACCATGCAGATCCAGCGCGGATCAGCCCAGCCTTTCCAGTACTTCGATACGGTGATGAGTTCGGCCATGTTGTTCATCTGCATGGCGCCGTCGCCGACGAGTGCAATCACGGGCCGCTCCGGATACGCGAACTTTGCGGCGATCGCATACGGTACTGCGGCGCCCATCGACGCGAGACCGCCCGACAGCGAGCACATCATGCCGCGCTTCACCTTCAGATCGCGTGCATACCAGTTTGCACAGGAGCCTGAATCGCTCGTCACGATTGCATTCGACGGAACGCGTGGCGACAGTTCCCATACCGTGCGCTGTGGATTGACGGCATCCTTGCCGGGCTCGTGTGCGCGTTCGTCGAGTGTCTTCCACCAGTCGGCAGTCCAGCCTTCGATCGTCTTGCGCCACCCGCGGTCCTGCTTGTGTTCGAGCAAAGGCAGCAACGCGCGCAGCGTTTCGACACTATCGCCGACGAGGTTCACTTCCATCGGATAGCGCAGGCTCAGCATGTCGGCTTTCAGGTCGATCTGCACGCCGCGCGCCGCACCTTCCTTCGGCAGAAACTCCGAGTAGGGAAAGCCGGAGCCGATCATCAGCAGCGTGTCGCACTCGGTCATCAGATCGTAACTGGGCTTCGTGCCGAGCAGGCCGATCGAGCCGGTGACCCACGGCAAATCGTCGGGCAACACCGCTTTGCCGAGCAGCGCCTTCGCCACGCCCGCACCGAGTTTTTCGGCGACGGCGATCACTTCGTCCGTTGCATGCAGTGCGCCGGCGCCGACGAGAATCGCGACCTTCTTGCCGGCGTTGAGCACGTCGGCGGCCTGCTGAAGATCTTCAGGCTGAGGCACGAGACGCGGCTCGCGATAACCGACGCCCGAATGCAGCGTGCCGTGTTTGCGCGCGGGCGGCTCGTACGGCAAGTCTTGCAAGTCGTTCGGCAGCACGAGCGCGGTCACCTTGCGCTCGGAAAGTGCGGTACGTATCGCGCGATCCACGAGATGCCGCACTTGCGCGGGCACCGACGCCTGTCCGACGAACGCACCCGCGACGTCCTTGAAGAGCGAGACGAGATCGACTTCCTGCTGATAGTGGCCGCCGAGCGCCGCGCGCGCCTGCTGACCGGTGATAGCCAGCACGGGCATATGGTCCATGCGGGCGTCGTACAGTCCCGTCACGAGGTGCGATGCGCCAGGCCCCGACGTCGCGATACAAACGCCGAGCTCGCCTGTGAATTTTGCATGCGCGGACGCCATGAAGGCGGCCATTTCCTCGTGACGAACCTGAATGAATTCGATAGGCGCCGGCTGGTCCGTGTTCTTGTGATGCTTCTTCGCTTCACTCTGCGCGCGATTCAACGCGCCGAACACGCCGTTGATGCCGTCGCCGGGATAGCCAAAAATTCGGCGCACGCCCCACGCCTGGAGTCGCTCGACGATGAAGTCACCGACAGTTGTGGACATGGACAGCTCCTCACAATAAAGATCGTCACACATGCGAGGTTGCAAACCACGTTCCGCGTTCTTTCACTCAGAAAGAATGAATTGCTTCCTCGTGAAGCTGCGCGGTGAATGAAGCGGGCTCGCTTTTTGCTGGGCGCTTGTGAGTAAAACGCTGTGCATGTCGTGCAAGGGATTCGTCATGAATAAAGTCGTTGTTGTGACAGGCGCGGGCGCCGGAGTGGGACGCGCGACCGCCGAGGAATTCGCGCGGCATGGCTACGATGTCGCCTTGCTTTCACGCGATTTGGCGCGGCTCGAACGCGCGGCCGCCGAACTGCGTCTTCGATACGGCGTGCGTGCAATTGCGATTCCAACCGACGTCGCCGACGCCGCGCGCGTGGAAGAAGCGGCAACGCGCACCGAAACGGAGCTTGGACCTATCGACGTGTGGGTCAACGTTGCAATGGCCACGGTCTTCGCGCCGGTATCGAAGCTGACTGCGCAGGAATTCGAGCGAGGCACCAAGGTGACGTACCTCGGCCAGGTGCACGGCACGATGGCCGCACTGTCACGCATGCGCACGCGCAATCGCGGAACGATTGTCAATGTGGGGTCCGCACTCGGTTATCGTTCGGTGCCGCTGCAATCCGTCTATTGCGGCGCAAAATTCGCGGCGCGAGGTTTCACTGACTCGCTGCGTTCCGAGATCATTCACGACGGGCTCAATGTGCATTTGACGATGGTCGATTTGCCCGCATTGAATACGCCGCAATTCGACTGGTCGCTCAACAAGATGGGCAAGAAGGCCAAGCCCGTCGCGCCGATTTTCCAGCCGGAAGTGGCCGCGCGCGCGATCTATTTCGCTGCGACGCATAAGCGTCGCGAGGTATGGGTGGGATTTCCGACGGTCAAGGCGATACTGGCCAACTTCATCGCGCCCGGACTGCTCGACAGATATCTGGCAAAGGCGGGCTACTCAGGACAGGTCACCGACGAGCCGCTTCCTGCCGACGCGCCTAACAATCTGTTCGATCCCGTACCCGGCGATTACAGCGCGCACGGGCGTTTCGACCGTGAGTCGAAACCTGTGAGCCTGGAGATGTGCGCGGTTCGTCACCGTGGCTTTTTATGCGCATTGGCAGGCATAGGGATCGTCGGCGGTATCGGATTTTTGATCAGAAAGAATCGCGGCGCATAGATACGACGGCGTAACAAAGGGTTCTTGCCGGCCACCAGGTAAGAGTCACGAGGATAGGTGACAATACACCTATCCCACAGCCCTTAGGAAAGCCATGTCCCAGCCGCTCACCATCGATTTCGTTTCCGACATTGCATGCCCCTGGTGCGCAATCGGCCTTTCGTCGCTGCAACTCGCGTTGTCGCGCGTCGGTGACGCAGTGGATGCGCGGATCGTCGTGCACCCGTTCGAACTGAATCCGCAGATGGCGCCCGAGGGCCAGGCGATTGTCGATTATCTGGGCAAGAAGTACGGACGCACGCCCGAGCAGATCGAAGAAACGCAGGCCATGATCCGCGAGCGCGGCGCAAGCGTCGGCTTCGAGTTCGGTCCGCGCACGCATGTCTACAACACGTTCGATGCGCACCGCCTGTTGCATTGGGCAGGTCTCGAAGGCAAGCAACTGCCGCTCAAGCTCGCGCTGCTGCGCGCCTATCATTCGGAAGGCCGCGATCCGAGCAATCATGACGTGCTCGTCGAAGTCGCGCAGTCGGTAGGACTGGACGCCGATGCCGCGCGCAACGTGCTGCAAAACGGCGACTATGCCGACGAAGTCCGCGCCGAAGAAGTAGAGTTCCAGTCGCACGGCATTCAGTCGGTGCCGGCAATCATCTTCAATCGCCGCTATCTGGTGAGCGGCGGGCAACCTGTCGAAACCTTCGAACAGGTCATTCAGCAGATTCTGGCCGAAGCATAATCCGGCACTTTCGTATGTGAATGCCTGCGCAATAGCAGGCCTTTTTTTGGCGTAAACGAAATACAGCCGGAGAACCCCGTTCATGGTCACCAAACGAATCCATGCCGCGTTGCTCGGCTTCGCGCTGATGGCGCTTGCATGCGTAGCTCATGCGCAATATACGACCGACTGGCTCGCCAATACCTATGGCACGCTGGCCGCGCATGTCGGCAACGGCGCGCGTTCAATGTGGGTCGCACCGGAAGGCGTGATTTATACGTCGTCGTTGTGGGACGAGAACGAGGGCGGCGTCGCGATCTATCAGAACGGTCAGAACATCGGCTCGATCGGTACGCACGCCGACTTTCAGGGCAGCGCGATAACCGGCAATGCGACGTCGATTTTCACGGCACTGCAATACAACAGGTCGTTCGGCAGCGGCTCGGTCGGGCGCTATAACCGTGCGACCAAAGCGCTCGAGCTTCGCATTCCGGTCAGCGTGTGGACCGGCATCCCTCATGCGGATGTCATCACCGGACTCGCCACGGCAGGCACACTGCTTTATGTCAGCGACTTTTACGGCAACCGTGTGCGTGTCTATACGACTGACGGCGTGTGGCAGCAGGATATAGCGGTGTCCGGTCCCGGCGCGCTCGCACTCGATGCTGCGGGCAATCTGTGGGTCGCGCGAAAAAGTGCTGGCGTCATAGCGCAATTCAGCGCGGCAGGCGCGTCGCTCAACACCATCCAGATGCCGGCCGCTTCGCGGCCCTCGGCGTTGTACTTCGATGCATCGACGGGACGGCTCATGGTCGGCGACGAAGGCCCCGACATGAACATCAAGATCTACAACGTGGCGGGCGCGCCGACGTTGGCCGGTACATTCGGCATTCAGGGCGGCTACCTGGATACGACTACCGGAATCAAAGGGCAGGTCGGCGACAAGCGCTTCACGCGCGTAGCGGGCATCGGCAGGGACGCAGCGGGCAACCTGTATGTGCTCAACAATCCGTGGGGCGGCGGCTGGGACATGGGCCGCAATGGTCCGACCGACCTGCATGCCTACGACAGCGCCGGCAATCTGCAATGGAAACTGCAGGCACTGAACTTCGAAGCGGTCGCGGCACCGGACCCGTTGACCGACGGCGCGTACTTTTATAGCGGCGCGCATATTTATACGGGCACCGCGGGCGGCACCTTCGTTGCGAATACCGTCGACCCGTTTACTTATCCATCGGACCCGCGCCTGAATATCAACGACACGCAGCGCGGGCAGCACTTCGGGCAACTCGTCGCGGTGGGCGGAAACCGCATTCTCGTCGCGTCCGGCCAGAATCCCGACACGTTCAACTTCTATCATTTCAATTCGGCGAGCGGCTACATTGCAATACCGGATGGCTCTTTGCCGGGCCCGGCGTTCAACACGACGGTGAAGGTGACGGGAGGCTTTTGCATCGACAGCAGGGGCGATGTGTGGGCGGGTCTCGACAGAACAAACCATATCTATCATTACCCGCTTACGGGTTTCGACGGAAACGGTAAGCCGTTGTGGGGCCCCGCCGTCACGATCAAGATTCCAATGAGTATCCGGCCGTTGACGCGCATCATCTATTTGCCCGAAAGCGACACGATGATTCTCGCGCAAGGCGTGGCAGGCAGTTGGGACTGGACGGCGATACAGTCGCGCATCGAGGTCTATCACGGCTGGAGCGCGGGTAATACGACACAGCCTCAGCCGGTGATCAATCTCACGAGCGCGAATCCGAAGTCGATTACCGCAGTGGGCAATTATCTTTTTGTCGGCTACGTGCATACGGTGCCGAACATCGACGCGTTCAACCTGAACACCGGCAATCTCGACGCGACGCTCATCAACAATAGCCCCGGTACTGTGGATGTCGGCAACGATGTCGATTCGATGTACGGACTGCGAGCGTTTCTGCGGGCAAGCGGCGAATACGTGATTACGAAAGACAACTACAACGGATCGAGCATGATCGTGCATCGCTGGACACCGTAAGCGGCGTGGGCCTGCGTGAGGCTTCGCGCTGATCACGTAGGCCATCGGATAAGATACGGCCCTCGTGGCATTTTCCCGCTTAAAGGAGTGGTTTCAGTGATTCAGCCGAGCAACGTATTCAAGGAAAACCTCGCGCACATGCCTGCAATCGACGGCATTGCGCGTATCGATCTGATCGACGCGCAAGGCGCCGTTGTTGCGAGCATCGAGAACAAGCCGGGCAAACAGGGCTCGCTCGCGGTCTACAACTATCTGCAACAGACGTTCGGTGCGCTCGACGCCAAAGCCGCCGAACACGGCCTCGCGGTGTTCGGCGAACATACCGCCGACGCGCGCAACCGGCCCGGCGCTCATCCGAATGTCGACCATCTTCTCGCGATTGCAGCGGGCGCGCCGGCTTTGCGCATCGACGTAATTGCGGCGGACTGAATTCGATTCGGGCCGCCGTTAACGCCACTTGCTTTAGCGCGCCTTTAACGCGCATTGCCTTAACGACCTTGAAGGCCGTGCGCTGCACGGCCGAATATCGCGCGGTCGGCGAGCCATACGGCGACAAGCGTTGCGCCCATCAACGGAAAAACAATGCCGAGCATGACGAGGCCGGTTTTCCAACCGCGCATCGGCGGTGCGGCTCTTTCCCGCGAAGGCGCGCCGAGCGAGCGCTGCGGTTTGCGCTTCCACCACATCACGCAGCCGGTCACGGCCATCAACGCGAGCCCCAACGAAATCGCGGCGCACAGGATCTGATTGGCGACGCCGAAATAGCGGCCCATATGCAATGACGTGCCGTATGACACCGCTTTCGATACGCCGCCATAGTCGGCATAGCGAATGTCCTTGAGAATCGCGCCACTGTACTGATCGATATAGATGGTGCGTTCCAGTTGCGGGTCGGCCGGGAAATACGACACGGTATAGACGCCCGTCGGCGATGTCGGCAACGCGATGTTGTAGCCGCTCGTGACACCGAGCGACGCGGCTTGCGCGACGATGTGGCCGAGCGGCAACGGGGCCGCTGCTTTCGCATCGGCGGAAGCGGGCACCTGCGCATTGCCCACGGCCCACGGCGTTTGCTGCAGCGGCAAGTCGTCCATCACCATGCCGGGCATGGAGTCCATATGCGCGGCGTGTTCTGCTTGTGCGCCTGGTTTTGCCTTCGCGTCGGTCTCTTTGCCCGTGCCCGCAGGCAGCACCGAGCGCAACGGCAAGCCGCCCCAAGTGCCAGGCGGAGCGCCGAGATTCGCAGCGGTCGCGAGCGCCTTGAACTGCTGACCCCACGAGCCGGACCACGGCAAACCGGTCAACACGAATGCAAGCGCGCCGAGTGCGAGCCAGATGCCCATGACCGCGTGGATGCTCTTCCACAGCGGCCGGCCCTTTAACGTCAGACGCGGCACTAGTGCATCCCGCACGCGTGTCGTTTCACGCGGCCACCACAGCGCGATGCCGGTGCCGATCATCACGAGCGTCCAGCATGCGGCAAGCTCCATTAGCAATTCGCCCGGTTTGCCGAGCAACAGCTTGCGATGAACCATGCGGTCGACCTGCATCAAGCGACGCTCGACGCTCAATGTGCCGAGTACTTCTCCGCTATACGGGTTCAGATAGACGCTCTGCTTTTCGCCGTCCGCGAGACGAAAAATGAATTCCGTGCTGCGCTCGGGCGTGTTCGAGATCGCGGCGGTGACGGCGATTGCATTGGACGGCATGGCCGCACGCGCTCGCGCGAGCAGCGCGTCTTCTGACATGCGCGGCGCCGTTTGCGGTTCGACGATGAGAAGCCGCGGATAAAGCAGCGGCTCGATTTGCGGCTGAAAACAGTACAACGTACCCGTTATTGCCAAGACGATGAGAAACGGTATCACGAAGAGGCCGGCGTAGAAGTGCCATCGCCAGAGCGTGCGATAGCCGCTGCTGGGACTCGTCGTGCCTAATACGGCGTTATGCGGTGCGATGGTGGACATTGAATCCTCCTGAAGAAGATTGATCTGGTTCTTGCGCTAGAACGCTACGACTGCGCGTTACATGCGCAACTTCGCTTCCAGATAGAAAGTGCGTCCTGGGTAAGGGTGATAGACGAAGTAGCGCGCATCGAAAATGTTGTCGACGCCAATGCCGACTTCGCTCAGCTTCGTGGGCCTGAACGTGAACTTCGCGTCCGCCACCGTGTAAGAACTCGTGCCGCCGAATACATCGGGATTCGTGTCGGTATTCGTGAGCGTGTTGTATTGGCGGCCCGAATAGCGCGCGGCGAGTGTCACTGCCGCGCGCTCGTCGAAGCGATAGGTCGCCGCCACATTCACGCGCCATAGCGGAATGCGATAAAAGTATTTGCCGACGCTCGCGGGGTTCTGCGCATTGGCAATGATCTTCGATTGCGTATAAGCGACGCTTGCCAGCAGATCGAGTCCGCGCATGAATACGTTTTCGCCGACATAGCTCGTTTCCACGCCGCGCGAACGTACCTTGCCGATGTTCTGGAAGTTCGTCACGTTCGGAATCACGGTCGTATCCGTCTGGCTGAAAATGGTGTTCTTCACGTCGTCCTGAAACAGCGAGAAACGGAAGATGCCATTCCAATGCGCCCATTCGGCGGTCAGTTCTTTCGAAAGATCGTCTTCCGGTTTCAGGTTCGGATTGTTGTTGACGATCGAGGAGCCGTTGATTTGCCCCTGGAACAACTCACTGACTGTCGGGAAGCGATATGCGCGGCCAACCGACGCGCGTAACGTCAGATCGTCGCTCACGTCGAATGACAGCGAAGCCTTCGGCGAGAAGTGCTGCTCACTGGCGTTAGCGAGTGCAACCCTTGTGCCCGGCAACGCTTGCGATCCGTCGTACGCGCGCCAGTCTTCGTAACGCACGCCGTAGACGAATTTCCAGCGCGGCAGGAAGCGCCATGCGTCCTGTGCGTAGAGCGCCTGAGTTTGCGTCTTGCCGGCGAATGCGTTGGCGAATGAAGTCGCGGAGCCGTCGCGCCAATTGAGCGTCGAGTAACTTTCGTTGTCGAGAAAGTAATTGTCGTAGTGGTAGCCGAAGGCGAGCGCATGATTCGCGAGACCCGCTTGCGTCGACGCCGGCGTGTAAGTACTGCGCAAGTCGAGTGTCTTCCAGCCGGTGCCGTCGCCGAAGGTCACGGTGCCCGCGCCATTGCCGGGCGCGCCGGAACTTGCAAGACGCGCGACGCTATTACTGACGTCGTAATACGAGGCGATCGCCTCGCCGTTCCAGCCGGTGGCGTTGCGCGTTTTCAGCGTCACGCCATAGAGCCAGTTCTCGCTATGGCCCAGGCTCGGCGCGAATGCGGCAGCGGGAATCGTGTACTCGTAGCCGTTGATCGAAACCTTGCCGCCGTACACCGCGTTGCCGTTCGCGTCGCGCAGAGAACTCGACGTCTCGCTGTTATACGTTTGATGCCAGTAGCCGAGCGTAAAAGCGCCTTGCAGTGTCGGCGTGAAGTCGTACTGCATCTTCAGCTTGAACTGGTCCTGCACGGTGTGCTCGATGCCTTCGCCGTTAATGCCGAGTATGGCGGTCGGCGTATTGGTCTGGTTGTTGTAGAAGTACGCTCCTGTAACCGGCGTGTCGCCGGCTTTCGCGGGCGTGCCCGATTTGGCGAGCGTCGCGAATTGCAGCGGCTGGCTCGTGTTTTCCAGATGGTTCACGCCGAGCAGAAACGAGAACTTGCCGATCCGGTTGCCGATAGACGCACTCGCTTCGCTGCCGTTGAAATTACGGTTCACACCATAAAGGCTGAAGTGCTGCGTGAATGCTTTCACGTCGGCTTCGGCCTCGAATTTCTTCGGCATGCGCGTGCTGATCAATACGGTCGCGCCAAGGGAATTGCCCGGATAGAGCGCGGAATACGGGCCATAAATCACATCGACCTGCTGGATCTCGTCGGGAGACACCATCGACCAGCGCGGTGGAAAAGAAAAGTTGTTGCCAAGCAGATTGCTCAGCAGCAACCCGTCCGCATAGACGAGACCGCGCGCACTTTGCGTATTGCTCGTGCCGCGCACTGCGATGATCGAATTCAGATCGCCGATAAAGCGCTTGCGGACCGCGAGATTCGGCATGTACTTCAGCACGTCCTCGGTGTTCACGACATTCCAGTTGGAGAACTGATCGCGAGTGACTGTTTCGACCGAAGCCGGCAGATTCGGATCGACGGCGCGGGGCGCGACGCTTTCGTTTGCGGCGCTATTCGCACTCACGCTGACGGCGGGCAGCGTCGTGTCGGCGCTCGCCGTGTCGGCGTGAGCGGGCGCGACCGCTAACGCGGTCATGGCTGGGGGAACGAAGGCGCGCAGCCTTCGCAATGAGAAGATCGACATGAGCGTTTCCTTCATGCATTGAACGGACGATCGCGCGCGCCATCGACAGATGCGGCAAATGCGGCCGCATGTGGCTAACGCGGCCACATGTGGTCAATGCACGCAATGCGCGGGCGATCAGGAACAACGACGATCAGGAAACGGAGGGCGGTGCTCTAGGGCGTCCCGAAGGGAACGCGCCGAGTGGTGTGAAGCGGGTGGAGAGAGTGGGCGGCGCCGTGCCTGTCATGACGATGACAACCGGCGGCTGCGCGGCCGCAACCGTGGGCATGGCCACATGATGCTGCAACAGATGACAGTAGCCGCAAGCGCCGAAGGCGTCGTCGTGACTGAGGTGGACGGCCGATGTGTCGGCGCGGCTGGCGTGCTGCATCGCGCCGGGCTGAACGGTTTGCAGCGCCGAACATAGCGCGGCAATCGGCTCCTGCGCGCGGTTGGACACCAGCGTCTGACTCACGACCGGCGCAAACACGACGAGCCACATGGCGATAAGGCCAAGCCAGGCGGTCAGACGGTTGCGGGAGTGTGGAGTCATGGCGATGAGCAGGAAAACGCGGCGATTCTAGCACTGCCACGCACATTTTTCTGCCCGATGTCCGGCATAACGACGGATTGAAGCCGGAAATCCGCTCATTTCCCGCCGTTACAACGCGGCCGCATCGCTTAATCTGCGTGATACATGTTGGCCTTTGTGCAACATGGGCGATCCCGCACCTGGACGCCGCACTCGCAACGTTACTGGACTCATGACTTTCACGCAGACGCTCGCCTCTTCAATTGCACAACTCAACCAGCAGGCGATAGCGCTCTACTCGGCGGATGAATTTGCCGCGGCATTATCGACGGTAATGCCCGCGATCGAGCGCGACGAAAGCACGCTCGACGATGCAGCGACTCACGCAATGGCCGACGCGCTGAACATCGCCGGGGCTTCGTCGTGCCGTCTCGGTCACGCGGACGATGCAGAGCGCCATTGGCGGCGATGCCTGCGTATCGCGCCAGGTTATGTCGAAGTGTATGAGAGCTTCGGCGCGTTGCTGAAAGCGCGCGGTCGCCTGTCGGCGGCCAAAGCAATTTATCGACAACTCATCGCGATGCGGCCCGAGCATGCGGACGCTCACAATCAACTGGGCGCAGTGCTGCATGCGCAAGGCCATCATGAAGAGGCCGAGGTGTCGTATCGGCGTGCGCTTTTACTTCGCCCGGACCATGCCGACGCGCACTATAACCACGGCGTCGTATTGCAAACGTTACGACGCCTGCATGAAGCCGAGGCCGCATATCGCGAGACGCTGCGCCGATTACCGGCGCACGCGCAAGCGCACAACAATCTGGGCAACGTGTTGATGGATCTCGGTCGTGTCGACGAAGCGGACGCGGCTTATCGCGAGGCGCTTAGCATCCAGCCGCATTATCCGGAGGCATTGAATAACCTCGCCGGCGCGTTGAAGGCTGCGCAGCGTCTGACCGAAGCCGAACTCGCTTGCCGGCTTGCGTTGACCATACGCCCCGACTACGCGGAGGCTCACGTCAATCTTGGCGCGGCGCTGACCGATCTTGCACGGCTGCCCGAAGCCGAGTCCGCGTATCGCAAGGCAATCGCGCTACGCGCCGACTATGCCGAGGCTCATTACAACCTCGGCATCACGCTCTTCAAACTCGAACGCATGGAGGAAGCCGCGGCCGCTTACCGCGAAGCGGTTCGCCTGCGTCCCGACATAGCGCCCGCTCATAACAATCTCGGCTGCGTGCTGCGCCTGCTCGACCGTTTGCCCGAAGCCGTCGACGCTTTCGAACAGGCGCTATCCACTGATTCCGATCTGGCCGAAGCGCATTACAACCTCGGCGCCGCGCTCGCGCAATTGACGCGTCTGCCCGAGGCGGAAAGCGCATACCGTCGCGCACTTTCGTTACGCGCCGATTACGGCGACGCGCGCTTCGGGCTCGCGACATTGCTGCTAAGCATGGGACGTTTCGAGGAAGGCTGGCCGCTTTATGAATGCCGCTATCAGCAGACGGGTTTCGTGCATCGGCAGACTGCTCAGCGGCTATCGTGTCCGCAGTGGCAGGGCGACGCGCTCTCGGGACGATCGTTGCTCGTCTGGCAGGAAGACGGTCTCGGCGACATGCTGCAATTCAGCCGTTATTTCGCGTTACTGAAGGCGCAGGGCGCCGCGCATATCGCGTTTGCGTGCGCGCCTGCGTTGCATCGGCTGATGACTCGCGTCGACGGTGTGGACTCTCTGCTCGATCACCGTACCGCAGCGGCGCGTGCATCCGATTATGATTGCTGGACGAGTCTCTTGAGTGCGCCGCGGCATTTGCGCACAACCATCGATACGATTCCGCGGCCGGTCCGGCTCGCGGCCGAAGAGTCGCTCGTGGAAAAATGGCGGCCTGTGCTCGACGCATTGCCGCCGGGGCGCAAGATCGGTCTCGTGTGGAAGGGCAATGCGAGGCATCATAACGACGCCAATCGTTCGATTCCGTCGCTCGTCACGCTCGCACCGTTGTGGAGCGTGGCCGGTCTCAGCTTGGTGAGTCTGCAGAAAGGGCAGGGAGAAGATGAAGCGCGCAATCCTCCATCTGATCAGCCGTTGCTCCACGTTGGTTCGATGGTGACGGATCTTGCCGACAGCGCCGCGATCGTCGCGCAACTCGATCTGGTGATTTGCGTCGACACGTCCATCGCGCATCTCGCTGCGTCGCTCGGCAAACCGTGCTGGGTGATGTTGCCGGAGAAAGATGTGGACTGGCGCTGGATGTACGAGCGCAGCGATTCGCCGTGGTATCCGCACACGCTGCGGCTATTTCGCCGCGAGCGGGGCGAGGAGTGGACGGCGGTTGTCGAAAGAGTGAGACAGGCGTGCGTCGCGCGATTCGGTGTGCGCGAGTAGCCGCTACGCGGTTACGAGGGTCATCGAAAAGCCGTCCCATCCTTTTGTGCCGACCGTTTGAATCGCAGTGGAATCGAGGCGCGGATTGCTGCCAAGCAGCCTGAAGAATTCATGCAGGCCGGCTACGTCCGGATCGCTGCTCGCGTGATCGGCAATGCGGCCGCGGCGAATCACGTTATCGCCGACGATCAGTGTGCCGACGCGGCTCAATTGCAGCGACAGGCGCAGGTACTCGGGATAGCTTTTCTTGTCGGCGTCGAGAAAAATCATGTCGAACGGTTCGACGTTATCGGCGACGAACTGCGCGAGCGTTTGCGCCGCGGCGCCCACGACGATCGACGCAACGCCCGACACGCCCGCGCGTTCCAGGTTCGCGCGCGCGACTTCGGCATAGTCGCCGTTTGCTTCGAGAGAGATGAGTTGACCGGTTGGCGGCAGCGCTCTTGCGAGCCAGATCGTGCTATAGCCGCCGAGTGTGCCGACTTCGAGAATACGCCGCGCGCCGCGCAGTTTCGCGAGCATATGTAGCAGCTTGCCCTGATTCGGCGCGACGTTGATGGACGGCAAACCCGCCTCGGCACTTGCGCGCAATGCGGCGTCGAGCGACGCATCCTCGGGTAAAAGGCTGCTTGTCAGATATTCGTCGATCGTATTCCACAGGTTCTCGTCCATCGTTTCTCCTGCATGGTGTGAACTACTTCGCGCGCTTCGGCTTTGCCTTCGATGCCTTGCCCGATGCCTTGCCCGATTCATTAAGCGCGATTGCCGCATGAATCAGGGCCTTAAATGCATTCGCGTCGAGTTCCTCGCCTTCGTGAATGTCGATTGCGCGCCTCGCATTGCCGTCGAGACTCGAATTGAAAAGCTTTGCGGGGTCCGCGAGCGAAGCGCCCTTCAGGAACGTCAGCTTCACCGCCGACTTATACGACTCGCCCGTGCAGATGATTCCATCATGCGACCACACAGGCGTGCCCATCCATTTCCATTCTTCGATCACGTCAGGATCGGCTTCGTGGATGAGCTTGCGCACTCTGCTCAAAGTGGCGCCGCGCCAGTCCGCGAGATCGGCAATTCTTTTGTCGATCAGTTTCGAGGCCGGCAGTGCTTCCGACGAAGCCGATTTATTCATAGTGCTCTCCTGAGCTTGTTCGGTTCAGAGGCCGAATTGCTTCGCGTACTCGGTATTCAGACGCGGCCATTCGAAATTCATCGCATCGCCGGCGACGATACGTCCCAGCGGATCGCCCGCGAGGAAATGGTCGAGCACGTCGAGGCAAATGTGCCAGCCGGCTGCGCCCATCGAGATGAACTTGCGGTCGATGTTGTGCCACAGCGTCAAACGCGTGCCGTCGCCGAGCGACTCGAGTTGCCAGCGAAGATCGTTCTCGCCCCAGCGGTACTCGAGCAGATTCGGCGCGTCGGCGCGCGTGACTTGCGTCTCCGACACTTGCGGCGTGAGCGTGCCCACTGTCGAAAGTTTGACCGGACCGACCGATGCAAGGCTGTGGTCCGCATCGAACGGTGCCCATTCGCGCAGGCTCGTCGGGTCCGTCAGCGCTTGCCAGACTTTCTCCGGCGAATGACGCAGTTCGCGCACGAGGACGAGCGTCCAGCGGTCTCCGTCTTTCTGAACTTCTGCGCCGGCGGCGGGGCCGGGCCTGTATGAATCGCGATTGCTCATCGCTTCTTCTCCTTGCGACGTGGTGCGGGATGAGTCTGGTCGAGATGACGCTCGAGCGCGTCGAGATGAACCGACCAGAAACGGCGGAACGGAGCAAGCCACGCGTCGATCTCCATGAGCGGCTCCGGTTTGATGCGATAGACGCGCCGTTGCGCGTCGACGCGAGACTCGACGAAGCCGGCGTCACGAAGCACGCGCAAATGCTTCGAGACAGAGGGCTGCGAAAGGTTGAGCTGCTCTTCGATATCGCCCACGGACTGCTCCGAAGCTGCAAGCAGACTGAGGATGGCGCGACGGCTCGGCTCGGCAATGATGGCGAAAGTTGAGTCCATGTCGTTTATATACTCCGCAAGGCATATACGTGTCAAGCCGCGGCTGTGGATACAAGAGCGTCACGATTCGTTTCGTTAGCTCCGGTTTCGCTTCGCTTTCCGCGCCGCCTTCACAAACTCGACGAAGCATTTCACGACCGCATCGTCGCGCGCGGTTTGCCATGCGAGACCGATGCGCCAACTGGCGCCGGGTCCGCGCAACGGCAGCACTCTCGCGTCGCGCAACAAATACTGCACGCGGGACGGCAGAAACGCGGCGCCGACGCCTGCCGCCACGCCGGCCAGCACGGTTTGAATGTCGTCGGTCTGCTGGATCACATTGGGCACGAAACGATGCGCGGCACACCACTGGTCGATCTGCGCGGCGAGGCCCGGACCCCGTCCGCGCGCGAGTGCAATGAAGCCCGGCTCGTTCATTTCGTTCAGATCGGAAGGAAGGCGCTTCCAGCGTGCATGCTGCGGAATAGCCAGCCCGAGTGCCTCGTCGAGCATCGCGAATGAGGAGACGCCGCTATCGGCCGGCAAGCGCAGAAAGCCCACTTCGAGCTTGCCGGAAAGAAGCCGCCGCGTTTGCTCCGCCGACGACAGGTCGTTGAGCGTCACGCTGACGTTGGGATAGCGCTTGCGAAAGTCGGCGACCAGTTGCGGGACTTCGGTCAGCGTGGAGAGCCCGAGACCCACGCGCAGAAAACCGCGCGCGCCGCTGCTCGCCTCGCGTGCCCGCGCGAGGATCTCGTCGGCATCGCGAACTAGCGCTTCTGCATCGGCGAGAAAGCCAGCGCCAAAAGTAGTGAGTTCCGCCCCATGCCGGCCGCGCTCGAAAAGACGCGCACCGAGGCTCGCTTCGAGTGCCGCGATCTGCTTGCTAAGAGCGGGTTGACTCACGCATAAAACGTCCGCTGCCTGGCCGAAATGGCGCAACTCGGTGACGGTGAGAAATGCCCGCAGTAGTTTGAGTTCCATTCTTAAAAGTAATCGAATGCACCGAAACTTTCATTTTACGTATGGATGGTTGCGCGGTCCAATGGTGCTGTTCTTACTTCACCGGGCCGTGAAAATGCTGTCTTCGTTCGCTTCGTCGTTTCGTGCTGCATCGGTGCCGCTAGTGTCGTGCCGCGGGCAAGCCGCGCAAAATGTCGCGCGTATCGCGGACTGGTTGACGCTTGCCGCGTCGCGCAACATCGACCTCGTGGTCTTTCCCGAGGCTTGTATCAGCGGATACGCGAGCATGGCGAAGCTGAACCGTGCCGAACTGAATGCGCTTGCTGAACCATTGGATAGTCCTTCCGTGCGCGCGGTCATGGATGCCGTCGAGCGCACTGGCGTCGCGGCTGGTGTGGGACTTATCGAGCGCGCGACGGATGGGCAGTTGTTCAACAGCTATCTGGTGTGTCTGCCGGGCGGCGTGCGCTATTGCCACAGAAAGCTGCATGCGTTCGAGCATCCGCGAATTGGCAGCGGCGATCGCTTCACCGTGTTCGATGCGTCAGCGGGCATTCGCATCGGTATCCTGATCGGCGCCGATAACTATGTGGTCGAGAACGTGCGCATGACGGCGCTGATGGGCGCGACGCTGCTGATCGCGCCGCATCGAACGTATGGTGTGAGCGGGGATGGGAGCGAGTGGATTCAGCCGATGTCGATGGAGCAGGCGCTTCACTCCGCGTCGAGCGGGAATGCGGCGCGTTGCGAAGCCGCATGCAGTGCCGAAAAATGGCTATGCCGCTGGCTGCCTGCGCGAGCCGTCGATAACGGAATGTTTGTCGTGTTCAGCGATGGCGCCGATATCGCCGGGCAGCCGAAACGGGCCGGCGCAGCGATGATCGTCGATCCGTTCGGCCGCATATTGGCGGACATGTCGAGCAGCGAAACGACAGGCGGCCTCGTCTATGCCGAACTCGACACGAGGCTGATAGGGGTTAGCCCTGGGCGCGAATGGCTCGGCGCCCGCCGATCGAATCTTTACGGCGCATTGAGCCGCTCTGCGTTAAACGCCACGGACTTCGACGCGCAACGCGTGTCGGCCAAAGGCGCGGTTGCAGTGTCGTTTGCGCAGGTCCGACGCAATCGCGTCATCGGTTGATGCGACCCGCGCCAGAACACCTATTCCGCGATTGAAAAGCGCGCCGGACGGCTTTGCGTCGATTTCGTGGGGCGCTCGATGCGCGCCGTCGCGCCTCGGATGAACAGCACCGCGCACACCGCAACCATCGCCCAAATGCAGAGAATTACCGTCAAAGCGCTCATTTCGTGTCTCGAACGTTATAGAAGTGCTGTCGTTATCGTTGGCTGTACCGTGTTGCCAGCCGGTCAGTGCATCGTGGGTTGGTCGTCGCCGGCGGAAAGAATCTCGTCGATCAGATGCGTGGCCACTCCAAGCTGCTTTTCCAGCGAAGCACGCGCTGCGTGCGCCGCTCTTTCATCTCCCCGCGCCGCTGCATTGTACGTCTGCGTCGCGAGGCGCAACACATTTTGCGAAGCGAGATGCAGGTCGTGCATGGTGCGCGCGTCGCCAGCGGACGCGGGGCTCGCTTCGGCTGCCGTCAATTCGGGCAGATTTTCGTCGAACGGGCGATCCGGGCGGTCCGGACGATTCGGGCGATGGCGGGAAGACATCTGAGGCTCCTGGCGCGATTGGCACGAAAACAGTGTGCGCCGGGCGAGCGAACTTCAATTGGTCGAATAGAAGGCGTTTTTAAGGGCAATCGCGGGCATGGGCGGGGTGAGGGTTTTCGTCTGTAGAAAGCATGGCTTTCAAGTGCGGTGCACCAACGCATTGCAGCTACGTAGACAAAGCGGGTTTACACGCGCTTTGTGATCTGCAAAAACGCGTGATGCCAACCTTACCGATAACCAGATTAGATGGCTTTATGGGCCGCTTTAGGCGCTTGATCGACGCGTGCCAAATCTACAATGACAGCCACATTAGCGTTGGAGACCCGCGATGTCCGGTCGCACACAGACCCGCATTCCCTGCATGTTGATTCGCGGCGGCACGTCGAAGGGCGCGTTTTTCATGGCGTCCGATCTGCCCGCCGATCCGACCGAGCGCGACCGTGTTCTGCTCGCCGTGATGGGTTCGCCCGACCCGCGGCAGATCGACGGTCTCGGCGGCGCCGATCCGCTGACGAGCAAGGTCGCGATCGTTTCCCGCTCGTCGCGCGAGGACGCCGACGTCGACTATCTGTTTGCGCAAGTTGTCGTCAACGAAGCGCGCGTCGACTTCGGCCAGAATTGCGGCAACATTCTCGCGGGCGTCGGGCCGTATGCGATCGAGCGCGGACTCGTCAAAGCGGAAGACGGCAGCACGCGTGTGGCCATTCACATGGTGAACACCGGTCAGCTTGCAGTCGCCGCAGTCAGCACGCCGGATTGTCGCGTGACGTATGAAGGCGACGCGCGCATCGACGGCGTGCCTGGCGGCGCCGCGCCGATTCCACTCGAATTCAGGGACACGGCCGGTTCGACATGCGGCGCGCTTTTGCCGACGGGTCAATTGAAGGACACCGTTGAAGGCGTGGAGGTGACGTGCATCGACAACGGCATGCCGCTTGTGCTGATGCGCGCGCGCGACCTGCAACGCAGCGGTTACGAAACGCGCGAGGAACTGGATGCCGACGAGGAACTGAAGGCGCGCATCGAAAAAATCCGCCTGGCCGTAGGCCCGATGATGAACCTCGGCGATGTCAGCACGCGCACTGTGCCGAAGATGTGTCTCGTCGCCGAACCGCGCGATGGCGGCACCATCTCCACGCGCAGCTTTATTCCGCACCGCTGCCATGCGTCGATTGGCGTGCTCGGCGCGGTCAGCGTGGCAACCGCCGCAGTGTTGCCGGGAACTGTCTGCGACGGCCTTGCAAACGTCGATGCGGAAGGCGCGCGCAAGCAGGTGTCCGTCGAGCATCCGACTGGCGAGTTCACTGTCGAACTGACACTCGGCGGCGAGCGCGATCGTCCCGTGGTGTTGAGCGCGGCGTTGCTGCGCACCGCGCGCTGGTTGTTCGACGGCGTGGTCGGCATTCCTGCTTCGGTGTGGGAACAAAGAGGTTCTTTATAAACTGAACGGCCGCTAGTTCGTCGTGGCGGTGCTGACGGTACGCGTAACGTCCACGACCGACAGACGAATCGCATCGATCAGCGCGCGAGCCGCCGGCGACGGTGTACCCGCCGCGCGCAGCGTCAGCCCTATGTCGCGGCGCGTATTGTGAAGCGGCACGTCGAGCACCGCGAGCTGGCCCGTTTGCACTTCGTAGTGCAACTGCTGCGCCGACAGCGCCGCAACCATGTCGGTGCCCAGCAGCAGGCCGCGAATCACCGCGAGGTCGGCCGTTTCGACGGTGGGCAGCGGCGGCCTGATTTTCATCCGCTTGAATTGCGCTTCGAATAGCGCGCGAGCCGGCGCGTGGCTGCGCGGCAGAATCCATTGCACGTCGCGCAAATCGGCGATACGCGGCTCATGCGCGCGCGTGAGCGGGTGATCGCGGCGCACGAGAAGCACCATGTCTTCCGACATCAGGCGCTCGTTCCGCAGGCCACTGGTCGCGTCGTTTTCGCGCAGTGCGCCGAGAATGAAGTCGATGTCGCCCGCTCGCAGACCCGCCACTAACGCTTCATAGGCGCTTTCGTCGGTGACGACGCGCACGCCTGGATTTTCCGCGCTCATCTTCGCGATGGCTTTCGGCAGGATCAGCGTGCGTCCAAGCGGCAATGCGCCGACGGTCACCGCGCCCTGGATGTTGCCGCGCAATGCGGCAATATCGTCGGGTACGTGGCGCAGTTCGTTCAATGCGCGGCGCACGTGCAGCAGAAAAGTTTCGCCTTCCGTCGTGAGCAGAATACCGCGCGGGCTTCTATGAAAGAGGCTCAAACTCGAGCCGCTTTCCAGTACGCGAATCGCGGTACTCACGGCAGGCTGGCTGATGCCGAACGTCTTCGCGGCGCTCGGCATATGACGATGCCGTGCCAGCGCGACGAAGATTTGCAGCCGCCGCGTGTTCAGCAAATACGCGGGCAACGCGCCCTCAGCAGCGGGCCGGCGACGCGTCTGGCGCGCGGCGCACCATTGCGCGAGTTCTTCGAGCTCCGCAAAAATCCGCTCGCAGCGAAGCAGGACCGCGCGCCCAACCGGCGTGGGCAACATGCCCGAAGGACCACGATCGAAGAGCGGTTCGCCGAGCACCGATTCGAGTTCCTGTACCGATCGAGTAACAGCCGATTGCGCGCGAAACAGCGCAGCCGCCGCGCGCGTCGCGCTGCCCCTATCGGCGACGAGGCGAAACGCGCGTAGTTGCGCGAGGTTGAGGAGGTCTTTCGTATTCGCGGGCGTAGTGCGCATGGCGGCGCTTGCGGACGTAGGCGTGGTTCCTTGCGCGGTGCCCTGGTTCCTCACGCGACGAGGCGCTGCGTTCTGCGTCATGCCGCGCCCGCAATCAGGTGCAACGCCGGCAGCGACAGATTGAGGCTTTCCTTTGAGATGTGCGTGTGTTCCTTCATCAACGCCTCCACGCGCGCGCCTTCGCCTTTCTTCAACGCGTCCGCGATCGCATGATGCTGGCGGTGCGCGTACGTCAGCATCATGAACTGGCGCTCGCGCGCGGCTTCGTCGAATGCGATGGTGAACGGCGAGACGAACGGAATCTTGTCGTTCAGGCTCAGCGCGGCGCTCACCGCTGCGTTTTGCGCGGCTTCGATGATGAGCGAGTGAAAGCGCCCGTTCATGTCGGCATAACGCACGTCGTCGCCGGGTTTTAGCTGGCCGTTGCGGAAAATCTCGTCGCCCTCGCGCAGGCAGTCGTCGAGTGCGGCGGCGAGCGCCACGCCCACGCCGCCCTCGGCAACCGAACGCGCGGCGAGACCCTCGAGCACGCCGCGCACGTCGATCGCATTCAACACGTCGCGCACACTGAAACGGCGCACCACATAACCGCGGGCGCCGGAGCGATCGAGCAGTCCTTCGGATGACAAGACGCTCAGCGCATAACGCAGCGGCGTTCGCGAAACGCCGAGCCATTGCGCGAGTTGCGCTTCGACGAGCCGTTGTCCGGGCGACAGTTCGCCTGCCAGGATTTTCTCGCGTAAGGTCTGAACAATGGCCTGCTGAGTGGTTTCGTTCATCGTCGTCTACTCGTTGGACGTCGTCCAGTATAGCCACGCGAGCCGGGTTGCACCACGCTTCGAAAGCGTCTTGCGAGTTGGTTTTATGGCCATCTAATTTGTTTATTGGCGGCCGTTCCAGAAATACGGTTGCGAAGTCAGCTTAGATCCGTTCGGGATACCAAAGCGGCACGGCATCATGCGGCTCGCGGGTCATTGCATGGAGACGGAAGGGCTCTCGCACTCCACTGGTAGCCACAATTCTGCTCATCTCGCGCGTTTACCCGTACTTCCCGAAAGCCCCCACAATTCCTATCTTCGTATCCCAAGACGGTTGCCAACGCTTCTTTCGTGTTCCCGGCAACCTATCCGATTCGCACACAGCAATAGCGCAGCACGAAGTAACGGAAGACAAACGAAATGGCAAGGATCATTGGCGGCATCGGCACTTCGCATGTGCCGACTATCGGCATGGCGTACGACAAGGGCAAGCAGAACGATCCGGCATGGGCGCCGCTTTTCAAGGGCTATGAACCTGTGGCGAGCTGGCTCGCAGAGCGCAAGCCGGACGCGATGGTGATGTTCTACAACGACCACGCGAACAGCTTTTTCTTCGACTGCTATCCGACCTTCGCACTGGGCGTATCGGCCACTCATGAATTCGCGGACGAGGGCGCGGGAAAACGTCCGCTTCCGGATATAGCGGGCCACCCCGACCTCGCGATTCACATTGCCGAGCAACTGGTCAACGACGAGTTCGATCTCACGATCTTCCAGGATCGTCCGCTCGATCATGGCTGCAATTCGCCGCTCTCGCTGATGTTGCCGCATGCGGGCGGCTGGCCGCTTGCGCTCGTGCCAATCGAGGTCAACGTGCTGCAGTATCCGCTGCCGACCGCGAACCGCTGCTATCGGCTCGGACAGGCACTGCGCCGCGCGATCGAATCGTATGAAGCGGACCTTGACGTCGTGGTGGTCGGCACGGGCGGTCTCTCGCATCAGGTGCACGGCGAGCGCAGCGGCTTTAACAACACCGAATGGGACATGGAGTTTCTGGACCTGATCGTTCACGAGCCAGAGCGTCTTGCCGCGATGAAGCATGTCGACTATGTGCGCCTGGGCGGCGCGGAAAGCGTCGAAACGATCATGTGGCTCGCGATGCGCGGCGCGCTCGGGCCAACGGTGCGCGAGCTACATCGCAACTATTACCTGGCGACCAGCACGGCAATGGCCGTCACGATTTACGAAGACGAGGTGGCGCAATGAATCCGCAATTGATCGGCGTGGAAGAACTGACGGGCACCTATCCGTTCGACATTCGCCAGAGCATCAAGGCCATGCGGCTGAACCGCTTCTTCTGGCAAATGCGCGAGGCTGCGGCGCGCACGCTGTGGCTCGAGAACCGCGAGGCGGCTTATGACGCGGCAGGTCTGACACCCGAGGAGCGCACGCTCGTCGATAACGCCGACTGGATCGGCCTGATTCGCTACGGCGTGTGCTTCTTCGTGCTGGAGAAATTCGCGCGCGTCGTGAAGATCACGAATCTTGGGATGTACGCAAGCATGCGAGGCGAAACGCTCGAAGCGTTTCTGAAGACGCGCAAGGTGCCGGAAGCCGTGTAGAAGGCCGGACACCGTGCCGCCTGCCGGCGCATTTAATTGGGATACCAGAACAAAATCCGGCTTCCATCGAAAGCCGGGACGGGAAACTATTTTCTTCGGAGACAAGCATGAAATCTGCAGATTCAGTCGACATCAAGGCGTTTATCGACGCGCGCAAGGTGTCGCCCTATCAATGGCTCGTCCTCGTTCTCTGCTTTGTGATCGTCATGATGGACGGCCTCGATACGGCCGTGATGGGTTTCGTCGCGCCCGTCATCATGCATGACTGGAGCGTGAGCCGTACCGCGTTTGGTCCGGTGATGAGCGCTGCGATGGTCGGCCTCGCGGTCGGCGCATTGGCGGCGGGTCCGATTGCCGATCGCATCGGACGCAAGAAGGTATTGATCGCTTCTGTATTCTGTTTCGGCTTTTTCAGCCTGATCTGCGCGTTCGCCGAAACGCCAGTACAACTCGTCGTATTGCGTTTTCTCACTGGCCTCGGACTCGGCGCGGCCATGCCGAATTCGACGACGCTGCTTTCCGAATACGTGCCGTCGCGCAGCCGTTCGCTGCTGCTCACCATCATGTTTACGGGCTTCAATTTCGGCTCGGGAGCGGGCGGCTTCGTCGCGGCCTCGCTGATTCCGCACTACGGCTGGCGCTCGGTGTTCATGTTCGGCGGCATCCTGCCGATCGTGAGCGTGCCGCTTTTGCTATGGCTCTTGCCCGAGTCCGCTCGCCTGATGCTGGTGCGCAAGATGCCGAACGAACGTATCGCGGCCACGCTCGGACGCGTCTGCGGCCACCTGTTCGACAAGGACGTGCGTTTCACGTCGCCCGAACCCGTGGTTGCGGCAAAGGCGCCGGTGCGCATGTTATTCGCCGATGGTTACGCGCTCAGCACGCTGATGCTGTGGCTCACGTATTTCATGGGCCTTCTCATCATTTATCTGCTGACCGGCTGGCTGCCGACGCTGATCAAGGACGCCGGCTTGCCCGTCGAGCGCGCGGCTGCGATCACCGGCATGTTCCAGTTGGGCGGCACGATTGGCGCCGTCGCGGTGGGCTTCGCGATGGACCGTCTCGATCGCAACGGCGTGATTGGCGCGGCATATCTGCTTGGCGGCGTGTTTATCTTCGCGCTCGGCATGGGCACGCTGAAGTCGAGCCTCTTGCCGGTTCTCGTCACGTGTGCGGGCTTCTTCATGAGCGGCGCACAGACGGGACTCAATGCACTCGCGCCGAGTTGCTATCCGACCCGGGCTCGCGCGACGGGCGTGAGCTGGATGCTCGGCTTTGGGCGGCTCGGCGGCATTCTCGGTTCGCTCGTGGGCGGCGCGTTGCTGTCGCTCGGATTCAGCTTCCAGGTCGTGTTTTCGGTGCTTGCGGTTCCCGCCATTATCGCGGCCGTGGCAATCGGGATGAACCGGCTTGCCTTGCGTTTCATTACCAGTCCGGTTGCCGACGCATAGATCTGTTTTGCAGTGAGTGGCGAGAACTTGCGGCGTTCAGCTTGCGCCTCCGTTCTTGTATCGAACGCGAACACAGCGCGCTTACTACATCTACAGCGCGTTTATCCGGGAGCAGACATGGACGGCAAGTTGAGTGCAAGCGCGAGCGAGTTTAAAAGAACAGAACTTTCGTCCCGGTGGACGTGGCCCAATCGTCAGGCAATGATTCGCGCGGGCGTGGCGGGCGGATTGCTCGGCGCGGTGATCATCTGGATTTACGAGGCGTTGATCTGGGTCGGCGCGCAGCATCTGATGCCGCTCGCCGGCATTCCGCGCAACGCAACGGGTCTCGTATTCGGCAAAGGCGTGCAGGAGTCGATCGGTATATGGGCCTACGTAGTGGGCACAGGTATTCATTTCGTGTTCGCGATTGCATGGGGCGTGCTGTTCTCCGCCGTCTGGCCATACTTTCGCCGACGCGGCATTGAAGCGACGCTCGTCGCGCTCTTCTATGCGGTGCTCGCGTGGATCGTCATGCACGTGGCCATCATGATCGCTTCAGATAATCACCCGAACTACTACGACCCCGCGGTGATTATCGGCGACTTTATGTCTCACATCTTCTTCACCGTGCCGCTTGCATTGACGGTGAAGCGCCGGTTCGAAAGAGAAGCGCAAAAAAGTATTTCAACAAAGACGTAGCAATTGGAGATCTGGAGAATGAAAAGAAGTCTCAGGGGAATTGACGTCACGCTATTCGGCGCGGCACTGGCGGCCTCAGTGCCGGCCTTCGCGCAAAGCAGCGTGACGTTGTACGGTATTGTCGATAACGGCCTTTCTTACACCAGCAATCAGACGTCCACGCTGGGCTCGACGAGCGGCGGGAAATCCGCTGTCAAGTTCACGCCGGGTGTATGGGCCGGCAGCCGCTTTGGCCTTAAAGGCGGGGAAGATCTCGGCGGCGGCACGAAGGTCATTTTCCAGCTTGAATCAGGCTTTAACTCGGGGACGGGCGCGCAGCAATACAGCAATGCGATGTTCGGCCGCCAGGCCTGGGTCGGCGTTACCAATCCCGCGTACGGTACTTTCACGGCGGGTCGCCAATATGCGTCGTACTACCAGATGCTGTCGCCGTATAGTCCGACGACCTGGCTCACCGGCTACTATGGCGCGCATCCTGGCGACGTCGACGGTCTCGATACAATTTACCGCGCGAACAACACGCTCGAATATACGTCGCCGAAACTATACGGTCTGACTGTGAGCGGTTCGTATTCGCTCGGCGGCGTGGCCGGCAGCACGAACCGCGGCTCGACGTGGTCGACTGCGGCGCAATATGCGTTGGGTCCGATCGGCCTCGCGGTCGGCTTCTCGCGGATCAACAACTCGACGCTCGGCGGCGGCACATGGGGCGCGGATTCCACGACCACGAACGGCGGCTCGCAGATCGGCGTATCCGCGGTGACGAACGGCTATCAGACCGCGCAGGCGCAGCAGCGTTTCGCAGTGGGCGGCGGTTATACGTTTAACAGCGCGTGGGACGTCACGGCGACCTATACGAACGTGCAGTACATTCCGGGCACAGGCTCGAAATTCCACGACACGGCAATCTTCAATACAGGCGGTCTCGTGTTGCACTGGAAGCCGATGGTCGCGTGGGATTTCGGCGCGGGCTACAGCTACACGCGCGCGACACGCGCGAACGGTATTGAAGACAGCGCGCAGTATCACCAGTTCAACCTGTCACAGTACTACTCGCTTTCAAAACGCACCGGTCTTTACGCGCTGGAAGCGTATCAGCACGCGAAGGGGAAGACGCTCGGCACGAATGGCGCGGGGCAAATCATCGACGCCACCGCGACGCTCGGCGACGGCTACAACACCGCGCCGTCGACGACCGGCAATCAGTTCGCTTTCGGCGTGGGCATCATTCACCGCTTCTGACGAATGGATTGAGTTTGTGGTCGTTTGAAAAGCCGGGCTGCATGTATGTATTGCATGCGTCAGCCCGGCTTTTTTGTTGTCGCGGAACAGTAATTGCTCCCTTGTTGCACGAAATCGCCTCGCGGTATTTCAGGAGCCGCGTCGCGAATTCTTCCGCGAAAACAGCAAGCAGTTAATAAGGGAGACGATCATGACGAGCAAGCCCACGACACTCGCCACTCCGGCCACCCTGGCCGCCCCGGCTGATCCCGCCGATCCGAGCCGTCGCAAGGTGCTCGCGGCGCTTGCAGGGTCCATCGCATTGTCGGCTTGTGGAGGAGGCGGTGGAGGCAGCAGCAATGGCGGCTCCGGCTCAGGCGGATCGCAGCCCGTCGGCACGATTCCGCCCGCCCGTGCGAATCTCCCGCGTCCCGCACTACCCGATCCCGCTACCTCGGGCATCGACCATGTCGTGCTGGTGACGATGGAAAACCGTTCATTCGATCATCTGCTGGGCTGGGTCCCGAATGCGGAAACCGCGCAGACCGGTCGGAACTTCAAGGACGTGTTCGGCGAAACACACACGCCGTTCGCGCTTGCCACGAACCCCGCGTATGGCTTCCAGGCGTGCTCGTTCGCGGACCCGAATCATTCATACGATGCCGGACGCGTTCATCTCGCCAATGGCGCAATGAACGGCTTCCTGCTCACGGCCGGTACAAGCCTCACGCGCGGCGACCTGCTTCCCATCGGCTATTTCCAGTCCGCGGATCTCGACTTCTATCGCGGCGCAGTCACGCAGTACACCGTGTGCGACTACTACATGAGCGGCATTCTCGCGGACACTTATCCAAACCGCGTGTATCTGCATAGCGGACAAACGGACCGCTTGTCCGACACGCTCGACACCTCGTCGTTGCCGACCATCTGGGACCGTCTCGACGCAAAGAACATTTCGTCGACGTACTACTTCCACGACGTGCCGTTCACCGCGCTTTACGGAACGCGGTACGTGGGCCGCTCAAAGCTCTTCTCCGACTTTCTCTCCGACGCAGCCGCAGGTACTTTGCCCTCGTTCTGCATGGTCGATCCGAGCTTTGGCGGTGAAGCGCAGGGTACGTCGAACGACGATCATCCGCATGCCGACGTGCGCAACGGCCAGGTGCTGCTCGGCCAGATCTACGACGCGTTACGCACGAGCCCGAACTGGAGCAGAACGCTGATGATCCTCGTGTACGACGAGTGGGGCGGTTTCATGGAGCATGTGGCGCCGCCCGTGAAGCCGGTGTCGAGTGCGGAGGCTTCGCTCGGCAACGACGGAAGGCTCGGCTTTCGCGTGCCCTGCATGCTGTTCGGGCCGCGTGTGCGCGCCAATTATGTGTCGCGCTATCCGTTCGATCCGAGTTCGATTCACCAGTTGCTCGCATGGCGTTTCGGTCTCGATCCACTCGGTGTGCGCGCAAGCGATTCGGCGACATTCAATATGGCCTACGCGCTCGACTTTACCGATCCCGCGCGCACGGACGCGCCGGCCATCGCGGTGACACAAGGCACCTTCGGCTCGGCATGCTCGAATTTGTCTACGGCGGGCGCGGGCGCGAGCGGCATTGCGCAACTGGACAAGAGCCAACTCGTGCCGAATACGGCCATGAGTGCGCCAGGCGGCCGTTTCGCCGAGTTGCGCACGAAGGCGGACGCGCTCGGCTTCCCTGCGCCGAGATAATGGTTGCGATTGAGAAGATCTGTTAGCCCTGAGTCGCGCGGCGTCAGAACAACTGCTTTTGACCGGACGTGAGCCGTGTAAAGTCGTCGCGCAACAGCGGCAAGATTGCATCCGCAACGGGTTGCAATTGACGCGTGAGATAGTGTTCGTAGTCGATCGCGGAACGCAGCGTTTCGAGCGGCTCGGGGCCGGCAATCGTCATCACATAGCTGATCCAGCCGCCGTTCTGATATTGCAGCGGACGCCCTTGCCGGCGATTGAATTCGTCGGCCACGCGCGCGGCGCGCACGTGCGGCGGCACGTTGCGTTCGTAGTCGCCGAGCGGTCTGCGCAGACGCTTGCGATAGACGAGCTGATCGTCGAGCTTGCCGGCGAGCGTATCGCGCACATAGTCGCGCACGTAGTCCTGATACGGTTGCTGCGTGAAGATGCGTCTATAGAGTTCCTGCTGAAACTGCTGCGCGAGCGGAGTCCAGTCGGTGCGAACCGTTTCGAGTCCTTTATAGACGATCTCTTCGCTGCCATCCGCCGATACGATGAGACCGGCATAGCGCTTCTTGCTGCCTTCTTCCGCGCCGCGAATGGTCGGCATGAAGAAGCGCCGGTAATGCCGCTCGAATTGCAATTCGAGTGCGCTGTCGAGTCCGAAGCGCTGTTGTAAATCCTGCCGCCACCACGCGTTGATATGCTCGACGAGCGCGCGTCCGATGCGGCCTGCTTCCTCTTCGTTGTGCGCGTGCCGCAGCCAGACGAAGGTCGAATCCGTATCGCCGTAAATGACTTCATAACCTTCGGCCTGAATCAGCTCGCGCGTGCGGTGCATGATTTCGTGGCCGCGCATGGTTATCGACGAGGCAAGACGCGGATCGAAAAAGCGGCAGCCGGTCGAGCCGAGCACGCCGTAAAACGCATTCATGATGATCTTCAGCGCCTGCGAAAGCGGCTTATTGTGCTCGCGTTTCGCGGTTTCGCGGCCTTGCCATACCTGACTGACAATCGACGGCAGACAATGACGCGTGCGTGAAAAACGCGCGCCGAGAAAACCGGGTACGGACTGATCGTCGCCGGGATTCAGCATGCCCTCCACGAGCCCGACAGGGTCGATCAGAAAAGTGCGAATGATCGACGGATACAGGCTCTTGTAATCGAGCACCAGCACCGAATCGTATAAGCCCGGGCGCGAGTCCATCACGAAACCGCCGGGACTCGCGGCGCCCGCCACGTCGCCGATATTGGGCGCGACGTAGCCTTGCCGATGCATTCGCGGCATATACAAATGCGTGAACGCAGCGACGGAGCCGCCGCTGCGATCCGCGGGCAGCCCGGTCACAGTGGCGCGCTCCAGCAGAAACGGCAGCAGTTCCGTCTTCGCGAAGATGCGCGTGACGAGCTCGCAATCCTTCAGGTTATACCGGGCGAGCGCGGGCTTGTCCTCGTCGAAGCGGCGCTGGATTTCGTCCATGCGCTGATACGGATTGTCGATGGATTTGCCTTCGCCCAGCACCGCTTGCGACACATGCTCGAGGCTGAACGAGGGAAAGCTCCAGGTGGCCGAACGCAGCGCCTCGATGCCGTCGATAGTCAGGCGCCCCGCAGCGCCCGCAAAGTAGTGGTTCTGCTTCATGCCGTGTTCGCGCCACTCCATCACGGCGCCGCCGCGGCCGAGTTTCAAAGGCACGCGGTATTGCTCGGCATGCTGCTGCAGCACACGCAAATCGAATTGCACGAGGTTCCATCCGATGATCGCATCGGGATCATGCCGCTCTATCCATGTGTTGAGCTTTTCAAGCAACTGGGCGCGCGTTTCGCAGTATTCGAGGTCGAAGTCGAGTTGGCTCGCATCGCCATTCGGCGGCCCTAGCATGTACACCTGGCGCTGACCGCAGCCTTCCAATGCAATCGAATAGAGTTCTGCATGCACACTCGTTTCAATATCGAGCGACACGAGTTTCAATGAAGGACGATAGTCCGCGGCCGGCTTCAATTCGCCATTGATAAGCGTGCCGTCGCTTTGCGGTTCACCGCCGAACCACACTGGCGCAGTGATGAAACGCTCCATCATGTAGCGCTCGGGCGGAAAGATGTCGGCTTCGTAGACATCCACGCCGCCTTGCTTCAAGCGTTTTTCCTGGCCGGTCAACTGTCGATATTGCGGGCAGTAAAGTCCCATTACCGGCCGGTGATGGAAGTCGCGCAGTTCCAGCGGACGCAGATCGAGAGGCGCCTCGCGGCGCAAGATGGATTCGACGCGCTCGCGTTGTTCCGCGGGCACGAATGCCACGGACGTTTGATGGCGCAAACGCACGTGACGGGGCCCGCCGTCGGTTGCCAGCCAGAAATCGACTTCGGTGCCGGCGGGCGTGTCCCGCCAATGCCGCGTCAAAATGAAACCCTGCTCGAGCTTTGTCAAACTCACCACCCTGGATCTTGCGAAAGGCGTGTTGTCGCCTGATGCAATTCTACCGTCGCGCGCAAGCCGCAGCGCGTGATGCCAATGGCACCGTGTCTGCAGCCACGCGACGTAGCCGGTATGATGAGTTGGCAGCGCTTCTCTCGGCGCGATCCTGCGCCGGTCAGTCTTCTAAAAAAACGGAGTAAATGAAATGACTTTGGGCAAACTTCTGGTAGCCGCTGCGGTTGCCGCAGCGAGTTTCGGCGCGCATGCGCAAGTTGCCGGCACGCAACCGCTCGGCGTGACTATCGAACAATCGAATGCGCTGCTGAGCGGCTGGAGCGTGAAGAAGAGCATTCTCGGCAAGGCTGTGTACAACGATCAGAATGAGAAGATCGGTTCGATCCGCGATCTGGTGGTGGCGCCGGATGGTTCTCTTTCCGCAGCGATTGTCGCCGCGGGCGGCTTTCTCGGCGTTGCGTCGCATGATGTAGCGGTGCCTATTGCGGCACTCGACGTTCGCTCGGGCAACTTCTATCTGCCGGGCGCCACGAAGGCAGCGTTGAAGGCGACGCCCGAGTTTCAGTACAGCAAGGTGCAGACGCCGCCGAAGCCGAAGAAGCTGTCGACGCAGTGATGTTAAAGCGGCTTGCGGGCAGGCCGATTAATAGGCCTGCCCGCAACTGCTTTACGCCTCCAGGGCGAGCGTGGCGAACGTCCCGAGCCAATGCTCGCCCATGTAGTCTCCGGCCACATGAGGCAGCGCACTTTGCAAGTGACGCTCGGCTGCATCGAGCAATGCCGTGCGTCGTATGTCGCCTGCCGGCAGTGCGCGAGCCAGCGAGCGCTGGCACCAGGCGCGGCTCAGATTGAGACCGTCGAGATGCGCGATCTTGCCGTCGGTGCGGTCCGTTACCGTAACGGGTTCGAATAACGTAGCCGGCTTTTTTGCGCCGAGATCGGGCAGAAAGCGCCCGAACCAGTCGACGAATTGCGCGGACGGCAACACACGCCGCATCAACTCCGCTTCCATCAGCGAGGGCGAGAGGAATTCGTCGCCGGCGGGCTCCCATGCCTGGCACGCTACGTCGTGCAAAAACCAGCGCTCCGCGGTGTTGACAATCAACGCCTCCAGCGAGCCGCGCGAAGTTTGCCGCGCGAAATCCAGCGTGAGCGCAAGCGCGAACGCCATGTTGAAATGCGTGCCGACGCGCAGCGGATAAGTGGCTTTCGGCAGAAACGTCTCGAAACGTTCGACGAAGATCTTGGTAAGCGGCGCGAAAGTCTTCGACCAGCGCGCGGCATGCGAGAGCTTCGACGAATGCAATTGCGCGCTGAGCGCGAGCAACCATGCCCAGCCATAAGGCCGCTCGAAGCCCAGGTTATGCGGCAACTCGAGATAAGCGCGTTCCCCGGCTACGTTCGCCGCCGTCAAATGCTCGTCCACCACGGCGACGATACGTTCTGCTTCCGGCAAGTCCGGGAAGCGCTCGATAAGATGAAGAACCAGCCAGTAGCCATGCACGCACGAATGCCAGTCGTAGCTGCCGTAAAAAATCGGATGCAATGCGCGGGGGCTCTGCACGTCTTGCGGACCGGCCAGCGAATGCGTGAGTTTGTTCGGGTATTCGCGTGTTAAATGAGCGAGCGCGAGATTGGCGAATTTCGACGCGGATTCGCGAGTGAGCAGGGCGGTCATCGGCGGTTCCTCGAGGCGGAATAAGAACAGGCCATTAGTATCGTATTCGCGGCCGACAATAGCAAAGCGGCGAGCGCGATTCTCCGCTGGATGCATGCTGGATATTCTAGTCGCAGTAGCGGGAATGCCGCGATGTTAGCGTTTGCGGCTGCGAACGACGCGCAACTGCAGCTAAAGCTGCGGCGATGGGTTTTGAAGATGCCTGGAGGCGAGCGCAAGCGGACACGGCGTCCAAGCCGCGTTTCTTTCCAGTTCTTTACACCGTTATGGCCGCCTTTATGCGCGTGCTAACGTCGCGCTCCGCTACAAGCAATGCGTCTTTGCACTGACGACACGAAGAAACACGAAGATGGAGCAGTTCTTTATGCGGCGTGCCAGCGCCGTCAATTTCCTGCTGGCGCGGCGACGCCTATGCCTCGACAAGATTGCGTCCGCAACGGACGTTGGGACCTGGATCAGCAGCGCGAAGTCGAATTGATCGAGCGTCTGGTACTCGACGTTCGCGCGGGGCGGCTCAGTACATTCGAATTGAAACAGGCGAAAGCCGTTGCAGTGATCGTCACGGATTGAGGCTTCGGCTTATTGGCGGCGTTAGAAGCGATAGCCGAAGTTCTCCGCCTCTATCGCCTTCTCTTTTCTTACTGGCTGCGCACTGCGCTATAAAGAGGCAATACCCGCTCCTCGAGCATTGCAATCGCCTGAACCGCGAGCTGCGACAGCGTGTGCTTGCTGCTCGTTGCAATGGCGAGCCGGCTGAACAGAGTTGGCTCGGTAATGCGGATCACGCGAAAGCGCCGCTTGAGCGCGTCGCTCACGGTTGCGTTGAGCGGCAGCACCGCATAGCCGATGCCTTCGCTGACCAGATCGAGAATCGACGACACGGCGTCTACTTCGAGTTCGATATTGAGTCTCACGCCTTGTTCGGCCGCAACCGATTCGAGCATGCGCCGGATTGCATGCATGCGGCCCGGAATGACGAGCGGATAGCGTGGAATGTCGCGCAGTGCAATTGTTTTCACCGTCTCGCGCGCGGACTTTGCAGCGGGTTTGCCGTCATCCGCGCCGATCAGAAAGAGTTCCTCGGTAAAGACAGTGCGCTTGTCGATTAGCGGTGTGTCGAACGTGTCGTAGAGAACCGCGGCGTCCACTCGGCCCATCATCAACCATTCGATCAGGTAGGTCGACAGTCCCTCGGCAACCGAAATAGTCGCGCCCGGAAACGACGTACGAAAACTGCGCACGAGTTCATGGGTGGCGACTTTCGCGAAGCTCGGCGTAATGCCGATGCAAAAGTGCCCGCCGACGGTGCCGCGCAATTCGTCGAGATCCTGTGACGCGCGCTGCACCTGCGAAAGTATCCCTTTGGAATGAGCGAGCATTCGCTGACCCGCCGGCGTGAGCGTGACGCCGCGGCCATTGCGTTCGAGCAGCGTGTGACGCAATTCGACTTCGAGTTGCCGCACGAGCCTGCTGAGTGCCGGCTGATTGGTGTCGAGCGTAATCGCAGCGCGCGTAAAGCTGCCAAGTTCGGCGACGTGCACAAACGCTTCCAGCTGCTTGAGGTCCATGATGAGAGCTATGTGAAAAACACATATCAGCTAGTTTGGTATAGCGATTGTATCGAGCCGCGCGTGCCGCCACAATCCGCTTACTCCAGCTTACATACGCAGCCGCACTCAGCCGCGCCGCAGCCGCCGCACGCAGCCGCCGCACGCAGCCGCACGCAGCCGCGCCGCGGCCACCAGAACCAGATAGAGACGAAGCACATATGAAATCCTGCTTGCCGCCCGATCCCCATCCTGTCCGTCCCGCGCAGCGACTGCCCGCCGGCGCCTGCGACGCGCATTGTCATGTCTTTGGTCCCGCCGACGTTTTTCCGTATGCGCCCGATCGCAGCTACACGCCGCCCGACGCGCCTTTCGAGCAACTCGTCGCGCTGCACGATTTTCTCGGCGTGAGCCGCGGCGTGATCGTGCAGGCGAGTTGTCATGGCACCGACAACACCGCGATGCTCGACGCGATTGCCCGAAGTGACGGCCGTTATCGCGGCGTCGCGATCGTCGATGGCGATGTGACCGATGCGCAACTCGCCGACCTCGACGCGCGCGGTGTGCGAGGCGTGCGCTTTAACTTCGTCGCTCATCTTGGCGGCGCGCCTGATCTCGATGTGTTCGACCGCGTACTCGAACGCATCGAGCAACTTGGCTGGCATGTCGTGTTGCATCTGGACGCGCAGGACATTCTGCAATACGCGGAGCGGATCGCGCGCATCAAGGTGCCGTTCGTGATCGATCACATGGGCCGCGTGCGTGCCGAAGCGGGACTCGATCAGCAGCCCTTTCGCCAACTGCTCGATCTCATGCGCAATCCGCTCGCATGGGTCAAGGTATGCGGTTCGGAGCGCGTTTCGGCAGGCTACCGGCCGTTCGACGACGCAATTCCATTCGCGCAAGCACTCATCGACGCCGCGCCGGACCGGGTACTGTGGGGCACCGATTGGCCGCATCCGAACATCAGCAAGGACATGCCGAACGACGGCGAACTGGTCGACCTGCTGTTCCGTTTCTGCCCCGACGAGGCATTGCGCCAAAAGCTGCTGGTGACGAATCCCGCGCGGCTTTACGGCTTTCGCTCATCGTAGTTGACGCTGTACCGGTATCGAGAACTGCCGCATCAGATGGCAGCTCTGTGGAAAGCGACCTGTATATATATCGGCTTTCCGCTCACTATTCCCGATGGAGACAAAGATGATCAGCACTAATGCCCGCGTCATTCGAGCAGGAGCGGCTTCATGAGCGAGAGCGCCGTCATGACCTCGTCCGCGTCCGGCGCAAGGAAGCCGTTCTATCGCACGCTTTACTTTCATGTGTTCGTCGCGATCGTTATTGGCGTGCTGCTTGGGCATTTCGCGCCGTCGCTTGCCGTGAAGATGAAACCGCTTGGCGACGCGTTCATCAAGCTGATCAAGATGGTGATCGGGCCGATTATCTTCTGCACCGTCGTGACCGGCATTGCCGGAATGGGCGACATGAAGAAGGTCGGGCGAGTAGGCGGCAAGGCGCTGCTCTACTTCGAAATCGTGTCGACGCTCTCGCTCGTGGTCGGGCTCGTGGCAGGACATGTCTTTCACCCTGGCAGCGGTTTTAACCTGAATCCGGCCACCATCGATACGAAAGCTCTCGCCGGTTATACGACTGCGGCGCATCAGCAGAATACAGTCGAGTTCCTGATGCACATTATTCCGGACACCGTCACAGGCGCTTTTGCATCGGGAAATGTACTGCAAATCCTGCTGATTTCAGTGCTGTTCGGTGCGGCGCTTGCCGCCACCGGAGAGCGCGGGCGCCCGCTCATCGCCATGATCGACTATTTCGCGCATACCTTTTTCGGCATCGTGCACATCATCATGAAAGTGGCCGCGATCGGAGCTTTTGGCTCGATTGCGTTCACGATCGGCACGTACGGTATCGGCGCGGTCGTGCCTTTGCTGAAACTGATCGGCGCCTTCTATGCGACGCTGTTCGTATTCGTGATCGTGGTGCTCGGCGCGATTTCGCGGCTACTCGGCTTCAGCATTCTGCGCTTCATGAGCTATATCCGCGAAGAGATCCTGATTGTGCTGGGCACGAGTTCTTCCGAGGCCGCGCTGCCGCAGATGCTCGAAAAGCTCGAGCGTCTTGGCTGCTCGAAATCGGTTGTCGGACTCGTCATTCCGGCCGGCTATTCATTCAATCTCGACGGCACCAACATCTATCTGACGATGGCCGTGCTTTTTATCGCACAGGCATTCAACATCGAACTGAGCCTCATGCAGCAATTGACGCTGGTCGGCGTGGCGATGCTGACGTCGAAAGGAGCGAGCGGCGTGGCCGGCGCCGCATTTGTGATGCTGACTTCGACGTTACTGGTTTTCCCGCTCATTCCAGTGTCCGGCATGGTGCTGATTCTCGGCATTCACCGTTTCATGGGTACAGGTCTCGCGATTGTGAACACGATCGGCAACGGCGTCGCGACGCTCGTCGTCTCCGCGTGGGAACACGAGCTCGATCGATCGAAGCTCAATGCAGGCATGTCGCGCCGACGCACGGATTAAGCGCGGGAATTGACGGTCTAGCCGCCGAATACATTGCAGTGTCCTGATGACTGCGAGCGCATCCGCGCACGCAGCAGGGGACGCTTGCATTCAAAAAATAGAAACTGGTCTGGAGACATGATTCATGTGGACAAAAACAAATGCCATGCGCCGCATGCTGCACGTGAACGCTGCTTGCATTGCGACGGTTCTTTCGATGGCGGCGAGCGGCACCGCGCACGCCGATTCTTCACAAGCCGCGGCGGGCGCGGCGTCGGTGTCTTCATCGTCGGTGCAGATGTACGGCTTGATCGGCATGTATGTCGACAGTTCCAAACTCAGCACGACACGCTCGAGTACGGTGCAGATGGGCGGCGGCGGAATGACGACATCGTTTTGGGGCATTCGCGGCCGCGAGGACATTGGCGGCGGCAACGCGGTGATCTTCAGCCTCGAAAGTTTTTTCCGGCCGAATACCGGGCAGATGGGACGCAATACGACTGACGGGCTATTTTCACGCAACGCCTATGTGGGACTTACCGGCGCATACGGCACGTTCAAGTTTGGCGAGCAAACCAACCCGACGTATATCAACCAGCAACTCGTCAATCCGTTCGGTTCTTCCGTTGTCTTTTCGCCGTTGATCGTGCAGTCGTACACGGCGAGCTATAGCAACACGGTGATTGGCGATACGGTCTGGCAAAACGCAATCGAGTACGTTTCGCCAAATTATGGTGGGCTCATGGGCACCGCGATTTATAGCGTAAGCAGCACGACGGGGCACCAGGGGCGCGACAATATCGGCCTGCATTTGACCTACGCAAAAGGACCGCTCACGGCGGTATTTTCCGCGCAACGCGTACGCACTGCGGCGGTTGCGCCGTCAAGCGGTCAGTACCTTTATCTCGCAGGAGCCGCGTATGACGCGAGGTTCATGAAGGTCTACGGCGCCGCGCAAATGAGCAGCAATAACAATGTGGAGACCGGCTCGCACACTTATGAACTGGGCGTTTCGGTGCCGCTCACGCCGTCGAACGTGATACTCGCCGAGTGGGCGCGCACCAAACACAGTGCGCCGCTGAATCACAGCAACGTGCGCAACACGGCGAGCCTTGCTTACGAGTACATTCTGTCGAAACGCACGTTCGTCTATACCGTCTATTCATACGACAAACTCACTGCGAATCCGTCAGGCAGCACATATGGCGTGGGAATGCAGCACACCTTTTAGGTGCGATGAAACAGTCCGCCTTATGCGCTGCTGCCTGGTTCCGCGCGCCGTGCGGTGTTGCACGAGAACAGACGTGCGAACAGGCCCCGCGACGTTTGCGGCGCTTCGGCGACTTCCATTGCGTTTCGCCACCAACGCTCGCCACGATGCGGCGCTGTGAGGTCGAGCCGCTCGCCCATGCGTGGTGTGGAAAGCGCGACGCCGCGCGCAGCGGCGAGACCCAGCACGCGCTCGAACGGGTCGTACCACCTGTGCATCGCGAGATCGAACGTGCCGTTGTGAATGGGCACAAGCCAGCGGCCACGCAAATCGACGTGTGCCTGTACCGTCTCTTCCGGCTGCATGTGCACGTACGGCCATTGCGCGTCATATGCGCCGGTTTCGACGAGCGTGATGTCGAACGGACCGAGGCGTTCGCCAATGGTCCTGAAGCCGTCGAAGTAGCCCGTGTCGCCGCTAAAGAACACGCGCAAATCGTTATCGACGATAACCCACGACGCCCACAGCGTGCTGTTGCCGTCGAACAGACTGCGCCCCGAGAAATGCTGGCCAGGCGTTGCGGTGAATGCAATCCCGTCGATCTCCACGCTTTGCCACCAGTCCAGTTGACGCACCTTGCCCGCGTCGATACCCCATTCGATAAGCCGGTCGCCGACGCCGAGCGGCGTGACGAAGAGCTTTGTCGTGGCCGCAAGCGCGAGCACTGTTTCGTGATCCAGATGATCGTAGTGGTCGTGCGAAAGAATCACGCCGGCAAGCGGCGGCAGATCTTCGAGCGCAATAGGCGGCGCATGAAAACGTTTGGGACCGAAGCGCCGAAATGGTGAAGCGCGTTCTGCGAACACCGGATCGGTTAACCAGAACTCGCCGCGCAACTTGAGCAGCACGGTCGAATGTCCGAGCCGGTAAAGGCTTCTATCCGGCGCCGCATCGAGATCCTCGCGCGTCAATCTGTCGACCGGCAAGGTGGCCAGCGGCACCGTGCCCGACGGCTTGTTGAGCAGCACATTCCACGCAATGCGCAAGGTCTTGCCGAATCCTTCGACGGGACGCGGCTTCACGTTGCGAAAGCGCTCGCCGTCATGCTGCGCCGACAGCGCGGACAACTCGCGTCCGCGCCTCGCGGCAGCGAAACCCAAAGTCCGGCTGATGGAGTCGAGGAGCGATGTCATGTAGGGCGTCCCGAGGAGGAAAGTAGACTGAGCAGTGTACTTTATAATCTCGAAAAGTAAACTGCACAGTGTAAAATTTCCGGATGGACCCCACAGTCACACATCAACGCCTCACCGACCGCAAGCGTGTCGCCGTCATTAACGCGGCAATCGAGGAATTTCTGGCGGCCGGTTTCGACGCCACCAGCATGGATCGCATCGCCGCGCGCGCGAATGTATCGAAGCGCACGGTCTACAACCATTTCCCCAGCAAGGAAGCGCTCTTCGCCGAAATACTGCGGCAGTTGTGGGACGCGAGTCACGCCGGCGAGACACTTGCTTATCGGGCGAACGTCCCGTTGCGCGAGCAACTAATCGAACTTTTAATGCGCAAGCTGCGGCTTATCAACGACGAAGCGTTCCTCGCGCTCGCGCGCGTTGCGATCGCCGCAGGCATTCATTCACCCGAACGCGCGCGCGATATGGTCGCGCGTCTCGGCGAACGCGAGGAAGATCTGACCGTGTGGATACGCGCGGCCGCGGCCGACCAGCGTCTGCGAATTGCAGACCCTGTGTTTGCCTCGCATCAGTTGCAAGGGCTCGTCAAGGCGTTTGCGTTCTGGCCGCAAGTGACGATGGGCCAGCCGCCGCTCAGCGAGACCGAGCAGCAGACAATCGCCGAATCCGCGGCGGATATGTTTCTCGCGCGCTACGCGTAAGCGGCGAGCGTTTTATCGCGCAACAACGCATTCAACTGCCGCGCGATTAAACAGGTTCTTCCGGCACGTCGAACAGACTGTCATCCACATTCGCTTCAAGCGCACAGTCGTTCTGGTTTGGCGACGAGCTTTTCAGTTCCGCAAAACGCGTCTGTACAGTCGCTTTGAGCCGCTCCTGAATCGTCCTGCGCTTGATGGTGTCCATCGCCGCATACCGGTTTATCTGCGCCTGAGAAAACCGGAGCGTCGCGGCGCAACGCGTATCGAGCGATGTATCGCCGTGCGATTGCAGAACCCACGCCAACTGCATGTAAAACGTGGCGCCTTCATCGTAGGTAATGACACTCGGCGATTTCGGCGATTCAAAGGCGCTCGCGAGCGCCAGTTCTATTTCCTCGATCCGCTGCTGTCGGTCCGTTTCGCGCATGACTGACCTCGCATAGTGTGTGTTCGTAGGGCGGCGTCGTCAAAGCGGGCGCAACTCATGCGTGCGTTCCGATTATGCGTTGCCGTCCTTACTCTGCAATGCGAACTCGCAAACATCGAACCATGTACGCGAGGATGCAGTGGACTGCGCGTTCGCGGACGCAATAACCGACGCGAGCGCACGCCGCATACGGGTTGCGCTTTTTACACAGGATTGCAACTTGTACAGGGACAGAAGGCGGTCGCATATTGCGAAGCCGTGTCGCGTCGGCATGTCGATCATGCGTCCTGTTTCAAGGCGCTTTGTGAGGCAATCAATCGCCGGCGTCCGCACGATTTGTCGAAGCGATCGCGCGTTCGCCGACGGCGAGAAGCGCGATGCCCGACGCTCACGACCCGTGAGGAGAGGATGATGGAACGAGTTCTAGGCAAGGCAATGGTCGCGGTATTGATCGCGGCGCTGGCAGGCGGCACGTTCGGATGCAAACGCTCCGGCTCGAACGATACGGCGGGAACGGCCGGCATGAGCGGCCCGGCTGCCACGAGCAATAGCGTCGCGCCGCCGATGGGAGGCGCATCCGCGGCGAGCCAGTAAGCTTGCAAAGCCGGCGTTTGGTTCGCGTCATCGCGCGGCAAACGGCGAGTACATGGAGCGGCTCCACGCCATCGCCACGCACGAAGGAATGACATGCGCGCAATGGTGTTCGACGGAAGCGCTGCGGTGCTGCATGAGCGCGACATGTCCGATCCGCAACCGGCGGCTGGCCAGTTGCTGATCGACATTCACGCGTGCGGCGTGTGCCGAACGGATTTGCATGTCGTCGACGGAGAACTCGCGCATCCGAAGCGGCCCGTCATTCCCGGACATGAGATCGTGGGAACGGTGGCGGCATTGGGCAACGGCGTCGCCGGGTTTCGGGTGGGCGATCGCGTTGGCGTGCCGTGGATCGGCCACACCTGTGGCCACTGCCGCTATTGCACGAGCGGCCGCGAAAATCTGTGCGACGCGCCGGGCTTCACCGGCTATACGATCGACGGCGGTTACGCGGAGCGCACGGTCGCCGATGCCCGCTATTGCCTGCATCTACCCGAGCGCTATTCCGATCTCGAAGCGGCACCGCTGCTATGCGCCGGCCTGATCGGCTATCGCACACTGAGCATGGCAGGCGATGCGCGCGCAATCGGCATCTACGGGTTCGGCGCGGCCGCGCATATCGTCGCGCAGGTGGCGCTGCACCAGGGCCGCACGGTGTTCGCGCTGACGCGTCCGGGCGATACCGCCGCGCAGCAGTTCGCGTTGCGGCTCGGGGTGCACTGGGCCGGCGGCAGCGACGAGACGCCGCCCGAACAACTCGACGCGGCGCTCATCTTCGCGTCGGCCGGGCCACTCGTGCCCGCTGCATTGAGGGCCGTGACGAAGGGCGGCGTTGTCGTGTGCGGTGGCATTCATATGAGCGACATTCCGTCGTTCCCATACGATCTGTTGTGGGGCGAACGGCGCGTGTGTTCGGTTGCCAACCTCACGCGCGCCGACGGTCATGCCTTCATGCAACTCGCGGCGCGAATGCCGTTGCAAATCGAAACCAGGCCTTATGCGCTCGCGGATGCAAACCGGGCCCTCGACGATCTGCGCGACGGCAGACTAAGCGGCGCGGCGGTGTTGCGCATGCGGTGATTGCGGAACGAGTTATCGACCCGGCGACGCGCGTCGATGCTTGCCGCGCGCGAGATCTTTTGCACCCAGCATTTCCTTATCGTGAGCCAATGCCGCGCGCAGACGCGGCACGATGAAATCGATAAAACTACGCGTTTTCAGCGGCAATTTTCCTTGTCCCGCATGCATGACGCTCACCGGTATCGGCTCGGGCTCGAACTCGCGCAGCACCAGTTTCAGTTTTCCTTCACTGACCGCGCTTGCTGCCTGATACGACAGCACGTTTGTCAAACCGACGCCGGAGATGGCCGCATCGATCGCCGCTTCAACGGTATTGACCGACAGCCGCGCACGAACCGGCACCGTCTGCTGCGGGGCCTGGTGTCCACCAAACTCCCACACGTAACTCGAAGGCAACGCGTCCGAAACGATGCATGAGAAGCGCGCCAGATCGGCAGGCGTATGCGGCTCGCCGGCTTGCGCAAGGTACTGCGGACTTGCGCACACGACGCGGCCCACGGTGCCCACCTGCGTCGCGACCATGCTGCTATCGGGCAGCTTGCCGATGCGCAGCGCGACGTCGATATGCTCGTCCAGCAGATGCAGGTTGCGATCCGCGAGCACGAGCCGCACGGTTATCTCCGCAAACGCCGCGAGAAAGTCGCTGACGACGGGCAGCATATGCAGCCGCCCAAAGACGACAGGCGCTGTCACCACGAGTTCTCCGCGCGGCGCGCTGTACTCGCCCGCGGCGGCGCTTTCCGCCTCGCTCACCTGTTCGAGAATCTGCTTGCAGGCCGCGAGATAGGCGACGCCCGCGTCGGTGAGCGTGAGCTTGCGTGTCGATCGAACGAGAAGACGCGCGTTGAGATGCGACTCCAGTTCCGCGACTTTGCGGCTTACCGTGGGCAGCGGCATGTGCAGCTTGCGGCTGGCAGCGGAGAAGCTGCCGCTTTCCGCCGCGGCCACCAGAATCGACATTGCTTCAAGACGGTCCATGAACGCGCATGCTCATCGAGTTGGATCGAAGCAAAATACCGGATTGCGCGGAGTTCTGGAAGAGCGGCAATATGATTGGGTCGAGCATAAGTGCAACGTGACCGGTAAATGGACGCGAGCGCTACAATCGTCATCACATATAGCGCGATAAAGGAGACACAGCATGACAACGCTTCAGCCGATCAGCCGCTACCCCGTGCCCGATCCCAGCGAATGGCCCGACGACATCCGTGCGCGCATTCTCGAAGTGCAGCAGAAAGCCGGTTTCGTGCCGAATGTATTTCTGACGCTCGCGCATCGGCCGGATGAGTTTCGCGCGTTCTTTGCGTACCACGACGCGTTAATGCTGAAGGAAGGCGGCCTCACCAAAGGCGAGCGCGAAATGATCGTGGTGGCCACGAGCGCGGTGAACAATTGCCTGTATTGCGTGGTCGCGCATGGCGCGATCGTGCGCATCTACGAAAAGGCGCCCTTGCTCGCGGACCAGCTTGCCGTCAATCATCGCAAGGCGGACATTACCGCGCGGCAAAACGCCATGCTCGACTTTGCATTGAAGGTGTGCCGCGAATCGGGCAGCGTCGATGAAACCGACTTCGAGCTCCTGCGCGAACACGGCTTCTCCGACGAAGACATCTGGGACATTGCTGCGATCACGGCATTTTTCGGCTTGTCGAATCGCATGGCCAATGTCATTTCGATGCGTCCCAACGACGAGTTCTATTTGATGGGCCGCGTGCCGAAAGCCGCATCGGATACTGCTTCAAAATAGGATTATTCTGCGCTATGCCGTTTATGCGCTCGCCGGTTCGGAACGGAGGGCGGGCGTGGGCAGCGCGGTATCGTCAATGGGAAAGTGCAGCAACGCCGCGATAAGTCCGCTCGCCACCGTCGCTTGCCACAGCAGCGAATACGAGCCCGTCAGATCGAATACGACGCCGCCTAGCCACGCGCCGAGAAACGAACCGATCTGATGGCTCAGAAAGCACACGCCGAACAGGCTGCCAAGATGCCGCGTGCCGAATACTTTCGCCACCAGTCCGCTCGTCAGCGGAACCGTACCGAGCCATGTGAGGCCCATTACCGCTGCGAATAGCACCACGCTGACGGCACTTTTCGGCAGCAGGAAGAATGCGCCGATCGTCGCGCTGCGAATCAGATAGAGCCAGCCAAGCACGTAATGCTGCCGGAAGCGGCCACCAAGCCAGCCACAACCCCAACTGCCGACCATATTGAACAGACCGATCAGCGCGAGTGCGGTTGCGCCGAGTCCGATCGGCATATGGCACAGCGACAGATAGCCAGGCAAGTGTGTGGCGATGAATGCGAGCTGGAATCCGCAGGTAAAGAAGCCGAGCGTGAGCAGCCGGTAGCCGCGATGTCGCGCGGCCCGTGCGAGCGTATCGCGTAACGGCGCAGCGGGAGCTTCGTGCCGCGGCGCTCCTACAGGCGCGCGACGGTCCAATACGATGCCGAGCGGGGCGACCATCAGCATCACGAAAGCGAGCACGAAGAGCGACGTCGCGATGCCGGCATGGAGCCTGATTCCTTGCACAAGCGGCACCATCAATACTTGCCCGACAGAGCCGCCTGCGCTGACAAGACCCATTGCCATGCTGCGTTTTTCGGGCGACGCAACGCGGCCGACCGCCGGCAGTACCACGCCGAACGTGGTGCAACTCACGCCGATGCCGACCAGCAGACCCATGCCGACGATCAGTAACGGGCCGCTCGGCGTAGCGGCCGCGAGTCCCAGGCCCGCTGCAAAGGTCGTCGCGCCGAATGCGACCACCGGCGCGGAGCCGTAGCGATCCGCGGCCGCGCCCGCGAACGGTTGCGCGAAACCCCACACGAGATTGTGCAGTGCGATTGCGAATGCAATCAGCGTGACGGGCAAGCCTCGATCGAACGAAAAAGGCCCGATGAAGAGCCCGAAGGTTTGGCGGATGCCCATTGCCGCGCTGAGAACAAGTGCGGCGGCGAGAATGACGAGCGTCGTGTGATTGAACGCGGGCGTGAAGCGTTTGCTGCTGGTGGTCGACATGTTCTGATCTCCTTTGACACAATGGTCGCAGCGAGTCTCAGAAGCGGCAAAAGAAAAGTTTTGATGACAGGTGAATGCCGCTCACCTGTGCAATGCAGCTTGCGCTTGCAAGCTTGCAATAAGCGTCGATGGAATCAGAACGACGTGCCGATCTGAAACTGGAACTTCTGATACTTGTCGGTCGCGTGTTTGACGACCGGAAAGCCGAGCGACAATTTCAGCGGGCCAATTGGCGAAATCCATTCGAGTCCCGCGCCATAGCTGTAGCGCAAGCCGTTTGCGCCGGTACTATTGCCTTCGCTGCCCCACACATTGCCGGCGTCGACGAAGGTGAAAACGCGCAGTGTTCTGTCCCATCCGGTGCCGGGCAGCGGGAACGTCATTTCGACGTTGGCCACGACCATTCGCGAGCCGCCAATCGGGTCGCCCGTAGTCTTGTCGGTCGGCCCGAGCGAACCCGATTCGTAGCCGCGCACCGAGCCAATGCCGCCTGCGTAGTAGTTCTTGAAGATCGGATACGCCTTGCCGGCAAAGCCATTACCATAGCCGCCCTGAAGATTGAGGCCCAGAATGAAGCCGCGCGAGAACGAGTAGTAGTACTGCGCCTGAAGGTCGGTCTTGTAGTACTCGGTGCCGCCCGCCGGTGTGCCGATTTCGCTGTTGGCCTGCACGAAGTAACCGCGGCTCGGCACCAGTGCGCTGTCGCGATTGTCGCGCGCCCAGCCTGCTGTAATGGGCACGTTGTTGACCACATTGCCGAACTCGGCCACATAGTCTTTATAGCTTTGCGGCGTCGATGAATCCGTGCTCAGCCGGTTCTGCTCGAGTCCGAGGCCGAAATAGACGGTATCTGCCTCGGAGAACGGAATGCCGAACTTCAGATCCGCGCCCACGGTGATGATGCGAAAACTCGTATCAGTGTAGTAATAGAGCGGATAGGTGGTGCGGTAGTAGACGTCGGTAATACGCTTGATGCCGTCCACGGTGAAGTACGGGTCCGTTTGTGTAAGCGAAAGCGTGCGGTACGTCTTCGCCGTATTCACGTTCACCGCGAGGCTCGTGCCGGAACCGAACACATTGTCCTGTGAAATGCCGGCTGAGAGTACCACCTTGTCGGTGGACGAAAAGCCCGCACCCAGCGTGATCGCGCCGGTCGGCTTCTCGTTGACTTTGACATCCACGTCGACCTGATCCGGCGATCCCTCCACCGGCACGGTGGTCACGTCGACATCGGTGAAATAGCCCAGACGATTCACACGGTCCTTCGACAACATCAGGCGGTTCGAGTCGAACCACGAACTTTCGAGCTGACGCATTTCGCGGCGCACTACTTCGTCGCGCGTGCGGGTGTTGCCGGTCACGTTGATATGGCGCACATAGACGCGGCGGCTCGGGTCCACTTGCAGCGTCAGGTCGACCGTACGGTGTTGCTGATCGATCTTCGGCAATGCATTCACGGTGGCGAACGCGTAGCCGTATTCGCCGAGCTTGTCGACCACGGCCTTCGTCGCGGCCTGCAGCTTTTCCGCGGAAAAGCGCTCGCCGGCCTTGATGTTCACGAGTTTCGTCAATTCACTCTCGCGGTCGAGCAGGTTGCCCGCCAGCTTGATAGAAGAAATGGTGTACGGCTCGCCTTCGTGAAGCGTGACCGTCAGGTACATATCCTTCTTGTCCGGCGAAAGCGATACCTGCGTCGATTCGATGTTGAACTCCAGATAGCCGCGATTCAGGTAGTACGAGCGCACATGTTCCAGGTCGCCGGTGAGCTTGTCTTTCGCATACAGATCGTTTTTCGTGTACCACGAGAACCAGTTCGGCGTGGACAACTGCATTTCGTCGCGCAACGTGTCCGTACTGAATACACTATTGCCGATGAAATTGATCTGCCTGATCTTTGCACTCGGACCCTCGGCCACGGAGAAGAGAATCGCGACGCGGTTACGGTCGATCGGCGTGATCGTCGTCGTCACTTCCGCGGCGTAATAGCCGCGCGTCAGGTACTGGCGCTTCAATTCCTGCTCCGCCTTGTCGACGAGCGCCTTGTCGTAAGAGCGGCCTTGCGACAAACCGACGGCGCGCAGCGCCTTCGTCAGATTTTCCTTGTCGAACTCGTGAATGCCGGCGAAGTCGATTGTGCCGACGGCCGGGCGTTCCTGAACGTGCACGGTGACGACATTGCCTTCGGTGGAAATACGCACGTCGTTGAAAAAGCCGGTGGCATAGAGCGCGCGAATCGATTCGGAAGCCTTATCGTCCGTAAAGGTCTCTCCCTGTTTGATCGGCAGATAGGCGAAGAGGGTGCCCACTTCGATGCGTTGCAGGCCTTCTATCCTGATGTCCTGCACGACGAACGGTTCGGCGGAATGCGCGGGGCTGCTTGCCAGCGTGATGCCGGCGAATGAAAGCGCGCCTGCCAGCCGGCTCGTTAAAGCTTGAAAGTTCATCTTGAGTTATCGATCCTGATGCAGCGCGCGCGAGCGCAGATGAGAACGCTCGAAGGCAAACGGCGCATTCGAAACGGCGGTATTGGGCTCTGGAAAGCGCGAAGTATAGGGACGTGTGCGGCGGCTATCGTTACCGGAAACTTTCCGCGCCTTATGGTCGTGCGGTGTCCAATCTATCGACGAGGCGGTGCGCGGGGGCTGTCAGCGTTGTGCGCGGAAATAATGCGTTACAGAGGCGAAGAAAGCGTAGGGCGCGTGTAACCCAACGGCGCATGGGCGCTGCTATTGTGAAATCGGCGATTGCGCTACCGGCGTAACGCGATTTGGAGGGCGGGTCATGATGGAGTTCTTTTCACCGGCGGTTCTTGCAGCGATCTTGCGCGTCAGTTCGACGCCGATCTTTTCGTTGCGCCTTGCTACAGCGTCGCTGCTCGTGCGCCGCGACGTGCCGCGCTCTGCGGTCGATGCGGTCGATGCGGTCGCTATGGTCGATCCGGTCGATGCGCGTGAGCGCGGCAACCCCGCGCGAGAGGATGCGATTCGTGGCTGACATTTCGACTTTCATGCTGGATTCGATCACCGGCATGCAATTGACGGCGGACGGCCAGTACCTGCTGATTCACGGCAATCAGCCCACGGCCGCGCTGCATCGTTCGGTACTCAACGATCTTCTGGTGGCGCTGCCCAATGCCATAGAGCATGCGGACCGCGTGGCTCACGACGGTCAGGAGAGGGGTTTCGCACTGCATTGTCAGGGTTGGGAGGTTGGCCGGCTGGAAGGCATGGGCATGGTGGTGATCCGCTTTCGCCTATCGGCGAATGCGGGCCTGTCGTTTTCGTTGCCCGCCGAGCAGATTCCTCATCTGCTGCACGCGCTCGGCGGCGTGGCGGCTGCAAACGAGGCTCGCGCGAGCGATGTGACGCTGCAGTAGCCGCATTCCATTCGTGAATACGCGGCCGGCGTCGGCGTGCTTTCTTTTCGCATTGCTGCGTCCTTCATTCTTTCCTTTCGTTACCTCTTTTGAAACTACGCAGTGTATTTCAGCGCATTCGCTTAAGGCGGCTCGTTTCTCTGATGCTGTGTACTGCGGGCTATGCGCCGCTTGCCGGTCACGCGCAATTGAGCGGCGCGGCTGCGCAAGCCGAATCGGTCGACGGTGTATGGGGCCTGCGGCTCGCGCCGCAGTTGACCGAGCAGCCTATGCGCGCGGGAGATCGGCCATTCGTATCGGCGATTGCCGATTCCGTCACGGCCACAGCCGACACGGACATGTCGCTCAAGGGACACGCGCAGTTGCGGCGCGGCGTGTCCATCGTGAAGGGCGACGCATTGCATTACGACGTGGATACGGATAAGGCCGATGCCTATGGCAACGTACAACTCGTTCAGAATGGCAATGTATTCGACGGCCCGGACGCGCATGTTTACCTGGCAGCGAATGAAGGCTATATCAGCGTGCCCACATACCGGTTCCATCTCACGGGAGGTTGGGGCAGTGCGCGACGCGTCGATCTTCTGGATAAGGAGCGCTCGGTCGTGCATCACGGCACGTACAGCGCGTGTCAATGCGAGTCCGACCCGGCCTGGTACGTGAAGGCATCGGAGTTCGACATGGATACCGGCATTGATGAGGGCATCGCGCATAACGGCGTGCTGTTCTTTCAGGGCGTGCCGCTGCTTGCGAGTCCGTGGCTATCGTTTCCACTGTCGGGCGCGCGGCGCAGCGGCCTGTTGCCGCCGACTTTCTCGATGAGTTCCACTAATGGCATCGACGTCGCGCTGCCGTATTACTTCAACCTCGCACCGAACTACGATCTCACGCTGACGCCACGTATCATGACGCGCAGAGGCGCAATGCTGACAGCCGATTACCGTTATTTGCGGCCCAACGATTCCGGTTCGATTTCAGTTGCCTGGCTGCCGCACGATGCAATAACCAACACAGAGCGCTATTCGATTGCGTTGAAAGAGAACTGGGATTTCGGCTCGGGATTCGGCGCATACGTCAATTACAACCGCGTCTCCGACTCCACGGTCGTGACCGATCTCGCGTCGGGCATTGCATTTCCGTCCGGCTCGACCACGCTGTATCAGCAGGAAGCCGGGCTCACCTATTCGAATGGACCGTGGACCGTATTGGCGCGCGAGCAGCGCTGGCAATCTTTTTCCAGCGACTCCACTTACAACCGCGAGCCGCAAGTCAATGTTCGCTACGCGCGCTACAACGTGGACGGTTTCGATTTTGGCGCCGAGGCAGATGCGACGCGCTTCACCATCTCGTCGTCGGATATGACGCAAGGCAATCGCTTCGTTTTCAATCCGTATGTGAGCTATCCGATCGAGCGTCCGGGCTGGTTCATTACACCGAAGCTGGCGTGGCATTTCGCTGCGTACGATCTGACGTCGATCGGCTCCGACGTGCCCGCGGGCGAGCCAAAATCATTCAGCGTAAACGTGCCGACGTTCAGCCTCGATTCCGGCATGCGCTTCGAGCGAAGCGTGCGGCTTTTCGGGCAGTCGTACATACAGACGCTCGAACCGCGCCTCTTCTATGTGTACACGCCTTATCGCAACCAGTCGTATGTGCCGCTATTCGACACGGCCGCCGCGGATTTCGGACTCGCCGAACTGTTCATGGAGAACAGCTTTGTCGGTAATGACAGGGTGTCCGATGCGAATCGCGCGACGGCGGCATTGACCACGCGCTTCATCGACCCCTCAAGCGGAGACGAGCGCGCGCGCTTTGTTCTCGCGCAGCAATATGACTTTCGCACGCCGCGCGTAACGTTGCAGTCCACCGACAACATCAGCACGATGGCGCGGACCGGCATTATTCTCGGCGCCTCATACAAGGTGGGGTCCAATCTCAGCGCGGAGCAGGCTGTCGAGTACAGTCAGGCCAATCATTACCTCACGCATGCGGAGGCCGGATTTGGCTGGGCGCCTGGCGCGCACGAGGTGTTGAATATGGCGTACCGCTACACGCGAGCCAATAGTACGCTCGACTATCAGCCGGTCAATCAGTTCATTGTCTCCGGGCAATGGCCGCTTGCGCGCAATGTCGTCAGCGTTGCGCGTGTCAATTACGACATGAGTGCGCATCGGCTGATTGCCGGCTTGCTTGGGATTCAATACGACGCTAACTGCTGGTCCCTCGGTGTCGCATTCGAAAAGTACACCAATGCGACGAGTTCGGCCACATCGCCGAGTACTGGAACCCGCATGCTGATGCAGCTTCAGTTGAAGGGCTTTTCGCAGGTCGATAACGGTTTGCTCAATCAGTTTCGCGCCAACGTGCCCGGCTATACGCCCGCGTCGACGGTGGAAGAACCGGTGTCGCGCTTCAGCGATTATCAATAGCGTCTATTGCGGCGTGTGGATATCGGCGCTGGCGTCGTCGCACGCAAACTGCGCGGCTTCCGCAAGTATCCATTGCCTGAAGCCGAGTAGTTCCGGCCGACGTTCGCCATTCTCCGCACTGACGAGCCAATACGCGCCCGCCGAGTCAATCGTGTCGAAAGCCGCTTCAACGAGCGCGCCGCTCTCGAGGTCGCGATCCACCAACGGCTTGCGGCCAAGTGCAACGCCGAGTCCCATGCTCGCGGCTTCGAATGCGAGCTGGATGGTATCGACACGCAAGCCGTCGTCGGGATCGAGCTTCTCTGTGCCGGTCGCTTCGAGCCAGGTCTGCCAGTCTTCGCTCGCGGCGTTCACGTGAATCAACGTGGCTTTCTCTAATGACGGTGCGCCATGCTCGTCGCGCAGCGACTCGAGATAAGCGGGGCTGCAAACGGGGACGAGTTGTTCTCTAAAGAGCCGAGTCCACGCAGCGCCCGCAACCGGTGCGCGGCTCAAGCGGATTGCGAAATCGAATCCATCCACGGGAAAACCGACCTGACGATGCGATGTGTCGACCGTCACATTGGCATTCGGCCAACGCGCCTTGAAATGCTGCAAGCGCGGCAATAGCCAGCGCGATGCAAACGTCGGCGCGCAACTCAACGCAATCGGCCGATTCGCGCGATGATTCGGCAGACGCTGCGTGCCGATCGCAATCAGCGAAAACGCCTCTGAAACATATGACAGATAGTCGGCGCCGGTCGCGGTCAGTGATATGCCGCGCGGCTCGCGCACGAACAGTTCGACGCCGAGCGCTTCTTCGAGACCGACAATGCCGTGACTGACGGCACTCGGCGTCACATTCAATTCCGCGGCGGCGAGCTTGAAGCTTTGATGCCTGCCCGCCGCTTCGAAAAAACGGAGCGCGGGCAAAGGCGGCAGACGTAGCGGCATGTTGCATCCCCATATGACGGCGCAACGCCCGCGAGGCCGCGTGCGTGCCGTTTCGCGACAGCATACCGCGACGTGGCGATTGTTTTGCAGCGGTTTTCATTGCAGTGCGGAAAGAAGTTCTTGCGCACTGTGCGATAAATTGTTCGCACGCGTTGTCGATACTCGGTGGATTCGATCGTCGTCTGCATATGGGCGGCGCGCCTTTAGCCCTTTAGCAGGCCGGTGAAATACCTCATGTAGCGGTCATCCGGGACGCAGGGGTAAACGTTGAACTGATGTCATCAATGAGAGCGAGATGGAACGGATGCGTGGGCCAGATGGTTTTACCGAGTCAATG
>Ga0307412_10000083_pt1 | contig 91374 bp, 94 predicted proteins | sample DK1Cmetagenome_3_FD_203823 | JGI IMG/M metagenome (GOLD analysis project Ga0307412, IMG submission 203823) | Maize rhizosphere microbial communities from greenhouse at UC Davis, California, United States - DK15-C-1 | ecosystem: Host-associated > Plants > Roots > Rhizosphere > Soil | place: USA...
CTACAACAAAGGAGAACGCCGCCAGCGGAATGCGGTCGGCACCGCAATAACACTACAACCCGGTGTATCAAATCTGAAGTGCCGATGCCGACAGAAATTGTATCAATTCCTGAGTGCCGTTGACATCAGCGCCACCAACGCCTGTTCAGTTGTCTCGTTCAAGTCGCTGACATCGTCAGACAACGATTTCTTTCCCATCAAAATTCTCCAAGGTGGGTATTTACTCCCTGCGAGCAGCGGCGAAGAAAAAGCGTAAAGCCGCGAACCGGAATGTCCAAGAGTACCACCGTCGCAAATTCGCGCGATTACTGCCTCGGCTTGTGTCTGCCGCCCCCGTCGACAAGTCCATGAAAGTGGCGATCACCAACCAGATTCGCCCAGGGCATTGCTCACAACCGAAAGGAAGTGAAAAAATGGAACGCGGTTAGCGCTTCATGTTCCCGCAAGGATGTTCGAACGACAGCGCACGCTTTCGCAGGGCTCCGGCAACGCCGGACACGGAGGCCGGTCGCATGCTTTCAGATTAGTCGCGCAGGCTTGGCAAACACCTCCGTTTCTTTGTAGCATGCGTGCCCGGCTTGTGCAGTGCTTCAATGCTTGCCTTCGGGATCATGTGCGCCTCGCCCTAACGCAACCAGCGCCTCCCGACGCAGCTGGCCCCCATCCGTTTCCCGCTTCCCTTCACAAACCTGTGTTTGACGATCCGATTTATCGTGCGGCGACTGTCGAGTCTGCGGCTGGCAAGGCGCAGCGACAGCAAGTACTCTCCCGATACTTCGGGTTGGCGATTGAGCAAGGGCAAGCCATCCGCGAGACTCGATACGCGGGAAGCGACGGCGCGGCCAGTCAGCAGCGTGCTCGAGAGCGGTCGTTTTGCGGCTCAAAAGTCCAGGTGATACCGTCCCGGGAAAAATATGGGCATCACCGACTCCGGTGATCAACGCGGAGGAAGACGGGTCGTGGCCAGGCGTGTGCGAGAGTGCACCGACGCGCGCCACCAGCATGTAGCCGCGCAGATCGAGAGCACACCCGCAATGGGGGAAGTCGAGAAGACGCCGTCGCCAATCCGGGCGTGCGCCGCAATCAATGCGCCTGATCCGGACACACCCAAAAGCGCTCCGGTCTGCCGCGCAGCGTTCAATGCGCCAGCTGCAATCCCCGCCTGGCTTCTATCTACAGAACTCATCATCGCCGTCGCCGTAAGTGGTGTGACGAGGCTCGCAGCCAAACCGATGGGGGGAAGCGGCAGCGCAAGCCAGGCGTAGGACGCTGATGGACCGATATGGTTTGATGCGTTGGGCGTGGACGTTATCGCGGCAACGCCTGGGCGCCATGAGCTCGCACGCCAATGTCTCGACTCGACCGAACGTCAGCACCACCTTGCCGGGCCACTCGGCGTTGCTCTGTTCAACGTGTTATGCAACAAAGGCTGGCTCAGGCGCAGTAATACTTCGCGATCCGTCCTGTTGACGCCCGACGGGTGGGCGGGATTGCGGGAACAGCTTGGACTGACGCCCGAAACAGTTGATCAGGCGGCTTTCCCATGACGGACGCAGTCCGGAGAATTAACGGGTGGCCAGATCGTTGCCATCGTGCTTCGCAGTTGTAGAAGCATCAACAATTCAAGGCTCAAACTGTCGATCATGTGGAGAAATCGTAGGGACGGTCGAGGTCCATGCGGCGCCTATAGTGCCGGCTTGATGGACTTCGCAGTGCGTGGGATGCCGGCGGTCGATCCGAGACCCTACGGGTTATAACCTGCTTGATGCTTCCGCTGCTGTATCCCATGGGAGGCCACTGGCAAACAGCGAAGTAATCCATTGGATGAAGGCCTCGGTCCGCGCGGGCGTGAACTCCCGCGATGGGCGCACCAGATAAATCCCTTCTTCTGTCTGAAAACGCCACTGCGGCAAGACCTGAATGAGCGTGCCCGCCGCAAAGTCGCGGGCCATCGACCAGTCGCCAAAACCCACGATGCCTATCCCCTGGCGCGCCGCTTCCAGGAGGGCGCCGATGTCGTTTGAGTGATAGGTCCCCGCCGGCACGACTGTCTCGCGCACACTGCCGTTGCGCATCCGCCATTCCGGCGTCGAGACCGGCCCGGTATATCGCAGCAGATTGTGGCTCGCCAATGCACCCGGAGAGGCGGGAACACCGTGGCGGTCCAGATAATCCGGCGAAGCGCCAAGGACGATGCGATGATCGCCGAGCCTGCGGGCAACCAGCCGGCTGTCACCTAACGTGCCCAAACGCAACGCGGCATCGAAGCCTTCCCCGACAAGATCGACATAGCGCTCGGCATAGTCGACCTCAATCTGCAGGCCGGGGTATTGGCGCGAGAAATCTGGGAGCGCCGGCGCAAGCCACTGACGTCCCATCGCTGCCGGAAACGCCAGGCGCAGGCGGCCCCTCAACAGGATGCCACCGGCTGCTGCTTCCTGTTCGGCCTCGAAAATGGCATCCGTCGCCATCTGCAGGCGCTCGGCAAGGCGCGCACCAGCTTCTGTCAGGCGAACCCTTCGCGTCGTCCTTTCGAGCAGGCGCACGCCAAGGCGTTGCTCCAATGCACCAATGCGTTTGGAAATGACCGTGGAATGCCGTTGGAGCGCAGCGGCTGCCGCAACGAACGAGCCCTCCCGGGCGACAGCGAGCAATGCGGCGAGTTCATCGGCTCGCCCCTGATCCAGATTCATGGCTTCAGAATAACCGTCGAATAACTTCTCAGCAACGTGCGATTGCTGCAAATGCTGCAGCATTGTTCTGCGTAGGCACCGGTTTTTCTTCTGCGACAAAGTGGCCAGGATTCAGCAGGTCCATTGCCTGTTGAGGCTTGAAGCGTCGACGTGGCGCACTGAAGCGTTCCGTCGTGCTGCCTCTGTTTTTTAACGTAAACAGGAAGAAAGAGAGAATGAAAACCGTAAATGAAAGACTGGCATGGCGCTATGCCACCAAGAAGTTTGACGCAACGAGAAGGGTGTCTGATGAAACACTGGAACGTATCGTTGAAGCAGTACGGCTGGCACCCACTTCGAGCGGGCTTCAACCGTTCGAGCTGCTTGTCGTGAGCAACCCGCAAACGCGCGCAAAGATTCGCGCCGTGGCCTGGAATCAGCCGCAAATCACCGATTGTTCGCATCTGCTGGTGTTTGCGGCGTGGGACGACATCACTGCTGACCGTGTCAACATGATGTTTGATCTGACCAATGACGTTCGGGGTTTCAGGAACGAAGGCTGGGAAAACTATCGCCGCCAACTGCTGGACATCGTTGCCGATCGGGGGACCGAAGCTAACTTTCAGGCGGCTGCGCGGCAGGCCTACATCGCTTTGGGCATTGCCCTGATTGCAGCGGCTTTTGAGGAAGTGGACGCTACACCAATGGAAGGCTTCGACCCGGATGCGGTGGATGAGATTCTTGATCTGAAATCGAAGAACCTTCGTAGCGTTGTGGTGCTGGCCTTGGGCTACCGGGCTGCGGCGGGGGACTGGCTGGTGAATCTGACAAAAGTGCGCCGTAGCCGTGCCAACTTCGTCACCGAAATAACATGATTCTGTGAGTGAGACGCTTTCGTGCGTCACGACGCACGAAAGCGTGGCACGCATTAATCTCCGCCTGCAAGTCCAACCAGACGGAGGTCGACCAGGTTGCGCTTTTCCGTGAGGCTGGCGGATGTGCGATCGCGCTGCAAGTCGACACTGCGGATTCGGGTATCAGGGCAGCCGGGAGATCCGCAGCGCCCGGAGGGTCACCCAGCCTTCCTATACCGCCGCGTCCCGCTCCCTCAGCAAGTTCACGAACGCCTGCAGACCGACCGGAACGTGCCGGTTGCCGGGGAAGTACAGAAACAGGCCCGCAATGGCCGGACACCAATCGCTCAACACCGCGACGAGCCGCTTGCGGGCCAGCGCGTCGCGCGCATACGATTCCGGCACATACGCGATGCCGAGTCCATCGAGCGCCGCCTCCACCATTAGCGTACTGCTGTCGAGCGTGAGCACGCCGTGCGGGTCGATGGCGTACTCCTCGTCGTGACGTGCGAATTCCCAGCGATAGCGCTTGCCGCTCGGCAGACGCTGGCGGATGCACTGATGCGCATGCAGATCCTCCGGCACGGCGGGCCTGCCGTGCTTGCGCAGATAGCGCGGCGACGCCACCGCCAGAAAGCGCAGATCGTCGCTGACGCGCACGGCGATCATGTCCTTCGGCACAGCTTCGCCCAATCGCACACCGGCATCGAAACCTTCCGCGACGATATCGACAAGCCGCCCGTCAGCGACCAGGTCCAGTTCCATGTCCGGATACATCGCGACGAAGTGCGGCACCACCGTGCGCAGCAGGTGACGGATTGCCCCTTCGCTGCCGTTGATGCGAAGCGTGCCGCGCAGCGCCTCCTCGTCGCGGGCGACTTCATCGAGCAGGTGATCAAGATTACTCAGCAGCGGGCCGAGGCGCGCGAGCAGACGCTCGCCGGCCTGCGTCGGCGACACGCTGCGCGTCGTGCGATGCAGTAGCCGCACGCCCAGATCGCTCTCCAGTCCGCGCATCGCATGGCTCAACGCCGAGCGCGACACGCCCAGTTCTCCTGCGGCGCGTGCGAAGCTGCGCCTCGCGGCGACCAGCCTGAAGGCGTGCAGATCGGCCAGTGTGGGTCGGCTCATTGATGAATTTCCTTCAACACGTCATGCCGGTTGACGGTGGTTCCCGCACCAATCTTATCGCATTAGCATGGACTGCGGATTCGTTGAATGGAGAGAGCAATGACGAAAAACTGGCTGATCACGGGCGCTTCGAGCGGGCTCGGGCGCGGGCTGACCGAGCGGTTGCTCGCGCGCGGCGACGCGGTGGTGGCGACGCTGCGCACACCGGGCTCGCTTGATAACCTGAAGACGCAACACGGCGAGCGCCTGAAAATCGTCGCGTGCGACGTGACCGCTTCCGATGCGATCCGGGCTGCGGTCACGGACGCCTTCGCGGCCCGCGAACGGATCGACGTCGTCGTCAGCAATGCGGGTTACGGCCTGTTCGGCGCGGCGGAGGAATTGAGCGACGCGCAGATCGAACGGCAGATCGCCACCAATCTGACCGGTTCGATCCAGCTCATTCGCGCCGCCATCGCGCGTCTGCGGGAACAGGGCGGCGGACGCATCGTGCAGGTGTCGTCCGAAGGTGGGCAGATCGCCTATCCGGGCTTCAGTGCCTATCATGCGACCAAGTGGGGCATCGAGGGCTTCGTCGAAGCCGTCGCGCAGGAGGTCGCAGCGTTCGGCATCGATTTCGTGATCGTGGAGCCCGGGCCGACGCGTACCAACTTCGGGGCGGGACTGGATCGCGCACCGCCGCTCGACGTATACGACATCACCCCGGTGCGCGAACTGCGACGCACGATCGACGCGGGCTATCTGGAATTCGCCGATGCCGGCAAAACGGTCGATGCGATGCTTGCCGCGATCGACAGTGCATCGCCGCCGTTCCGGGTGGCGCTCGGCAGGTCTGCTTACGAGTCGGTCCGCGCCGCGTTGACCAAACGCCTCGCCGTGCTGGAGCCGCAGAAGACCGTTGCGCTTTCCGTGATGGAGCACGCATAACGACCGGGTAGCGGCGGAGCCGCTCGCGTGCTCGCGGCGTCCGCGGCGGTCCGCCTTAACGACCCACACCCGGGCTTGCAATCTGCTGCCCGACGAACTGGGCGAAGAACGTGTGCAGATGCGTGGTCGGATGCAGATCGTCGGCGGCGAGGCCCGAGGTTAACCGGACCCGCCCGCAAAAGCCAGGCGCTTCCCGCAACGTGACGGACCTGACGGAATAGCGATCAGCAATCCAGGCAATATGCTAAAGAGCGGCGATAGGCGTTCCCAGCCTAACCGCCGGTGTGATCCGCGCCACCCACTTCCTTCATGAAGGCGAGCAGGAGCTCGCTGAGCCGAACCGGCTGCTCCTGCTGGATCCAGTGACCGGCGTCGTCGATCAGCTCGACGCCCCCCATTCTCGTCGCCGCCTTCGTCTTCATAAGATCGAGCGCGCCCGGCGCCGACCAGGTGCCCCAATCGCTCTTCCCGCCAATGAAGAGCGACGGGACATCGATCGTCCTGCCCGAAAACAGGCGCAACTCAGCGTTCAGGTTGGGATCGGAAAAGACGCGGTACGCCTGCAGCGCGCCCTGGAACCCCGTGCGGCCATACTCGTGCGTGTACACCCCAAGCTCCGGCTCGGTGAGCCATTTGCTGGCCAGGACCTCGGCGGCGGAAGGCTGGAAGGGAGCGACGGTCTCGGGCATCGTCTTGCCGAGATCCATGACGTAGTAAGTGGGCATCTGTGCAAGTTCTGCGGCGGTCAGCGCCTTCAACGGATGCGGCCTGTTCCCCGGCCAGTCGGCGCTCTTGACGTAGAAAAATGCACGAAGAAACGCGTGTAAGCCTTGAGGCGGGTACCACATGTCCTGGTTCGCCTTGCGACTGCTCAGGTATTGCTGGTAATACTCTCTTGGCGGGTCGAGCGCTGCCAGCGCGGCCGCTAACTTCTGATTGCCAGTGCTCGACTGAACCGGCGATGCCTCGCTTTCCGCAATGTCGAACGGGAACGCCGGCGGACCGGGGAACGGTGCGCTCATCAGTACCACTGAGGGAAAGACGTCAGGTCGGGCCAGCGCGCAGTAGGCCGCCACCGGCGAGCCCAGGTCGTGCCCGACGAGCATTGCCGTACGCCGATACCCCAACGCCAGAACCAGCCCGAGAGCGTCACGCGTCAGGTTCAAAAAGCTGAAGGGCGCTAGCGGGGCATCATAGTCGTTCACCCAGCCGGTGGTGCGCCCAAAACCCCGCTGGTCGGGCGCCACGACGTGGTAGCCGGCGTCAGCCAGAATCGGGATCAGGTGTCGCCAGCCGTAAGCGAGATCGGGAAAGCCATGCAGAAGGAGCGCCAGCGGCCGACCGGGCTTCTCGTAACCGGCCTCGAGAACATGGACATCGAGCCCGTTGACCCCATGGATCATGCGCGAGCGGACTCCCTTCGGAAGCGTTCCTTCGCCATATGTGGATGTGGTCAAAGCAGTTCCTCCTATGGGGGTTGCGCGGGCGGCAGGGCGAATCAAAGCTGCAGCCAGGGCGGCCGCGCCCATCGCCAGGACGGTGCGTCGGGACGTCGATGGCTTGATCTGGAAAAGGGACATTGCTTAAGTCCGATATATGGTGATCGCCATAGTATGGCGGTCACCATAGCGGCGTCAAGCAGGACGTGGTAGGTTTCCGGAATGACACGCAAGACTGACGCGCGCGCTCGCGCCATTGCCACGGCCGAACGGCTGTTTCGCATCCAGGGCTACACTGCGACGGGATTGACCCAGATCCTTAAAGAAAGCGGTGCGCCTAAAGGATCGTTCTACTTTCACTTTCCGCGCGGCAAGGCACAACTCGCAGAAGAGGCAATCGATAATTACGTCGCCAAACGAATTGCTGTATTGCGCGACATCTCGGCGAATACGACGGGTGATGCTCGAGGTTTTGTTCACCAGATATTCAGCACATTCGCGGCCGAAATGGTCGCCTCTGATTTCGAGTATGGATGTCTGATGCAAAACCTGGCGAATGAGTTGCCCGCGCTCGACGCTGAGCTGACCAAACGGGTAGCGCGCGGATTTGTTGAGTCCACCGGGATCATTGCGGAGCATTTCAGGGGATGCGGTTTCGCTCCCGCGCGCGCATCCTCTACCGCGGCCGCACTGGTCGCCGCGCTCGAAGGCGCGCGGACGATCGCCCGCCTGGAACGCACGCCGGCTATATTTAAAGCGCTGGGGGATGTCAGTGTTCAGAACTGCGCATCACCAGAATGACGGGGACGTTCGCCGGCGCGACAAGCTCATGGCGGCTTTTGAGGCAACGACGCGCACCCGCACTGCGGGGGGCGACGATCGCGTTTTCATGTCAGTACGATCGCGCGCGGCGGCGTGAGTGACGCTCCTATGTCAAGCAACAGGCGTCGAATCGGCCAGATCAGCCAGAATGAGCGGGTACAGCTCCCGGACGATATAGCGTTTCAGGCAGCGGTGGATTTCCTTGTTCGACATGCCTTCCTTCGTCCGACGATCGACGTAGGTCCGGGTACGTGGATCACTGCGCATCCGAACCATCGCAATGGTCCATAGGGCGTTGTTCGCAGACCGGTCACCGCCCCTGTTTAAACGATGCCGGACCGTCTTGCCGGACGACGCCTGCAATGGACTTGTGCCACAGAGTGCCGCCAGCGCCGCTTCACTTTTCAAGCGTTCGGGATTGTCGCCCGCCACAGCAACCAATACTGCAGCAGTCTGCGGGCCGACGCCGAATCGTTCGCGAAGTCGCCTGGCATGCTGGCTGGTCAGGCTGTCAAGCATGGTGTCGAGTGCTTTGAGTTCCTCTGCCAGCGTCAGCCAACGCTTCGCCAGCAAACGCAGTGTGGTCGTGAGCGTTTGCAACATTGGCGTTTTGCCCAACGAGCGAAGACGGGCGCAACCTTCAACGCACTCTGCAGTCTTCGCTTTCAGAAGACGCTCACGGATTTCCTGGGGAGCGCTCACGAGCAAGGCCCGTAACTGATTGATAGCCTGCGTCTTTGCCTTGACTGCACTGCGTCTCGCAACGGAGACGGCGCGCATTGCCTCCGCGGCGCCGGATTGCCCCTTCGGGATAGCCGTAGCCTTTCCGGCGAGGACTGCGCGCGCCGCGTTCTCGGCATCGGTGGGATCGGACTTCCCTTGAGATCGGCGCATCGCGCGATCGGGACGATTCACTTCAAGCACCTCGATCTCATGATCGCGCAGCACGCGGGCCAAACCCGCTCCGTAGGTGCCGGTACCTTCAACGCCGGCGCGGCGTAGCTGGCCGAACGAGTTCGCCCATGTCAACAGGTGGAGATATCCTGCCGTGTCGGTCGTAACCGACAGCGTTCCGAGAAGCTTGCCTGTGTCGCTGATCACAGCCCCGACATGCGTATCCAGATGCGTGTCAACCCCCAGAATCACTTCGTTTTGTTCCATGCGTGTATCCGTTGTAGTGGGCGCATCGCCAACCCCACTCGCAGGACAGGACACTCATGGTGCAGTACAAAGCTCCTATCAGGTCACAGACGGTGAGCCCGGCAACGCTCGGGGAACGCCGGAACCCGATCGACAGGTCAACGCCAGGGCAGCTCGGCCAATCCCAACACGGGTCAGATCGGTCCGACGTTCGAGGCGTATTCTGAACTGAGTATCCCAACATTTACCGTGATCGTGCGTCGAAAGTTTCTCTCGACTTTTTTATCGATTCCCAATTTTCGCCAATCCATTCAACTAAGTTGTGCAGGGGCTCCAACAAGCTTAGCCCGCGAGCGGTAAGCTCGTACTCCACTCTTGGGGGCACTTCCGGGAAAACTTCTCGGATCACGAATCCGTCCCTCTCAAGGCCGCGTAACGTCGTGCTAAGCATTCTTTGAGATATACCCGTGATGAGCTTCTGAAGCTCAGAAAAGCGCGCTCGGTGTGCAGGGCGTCTTCCTAATAAGACGACTAGCATGATGCTCCACTTGTCACCAATCTTTCCCATGAATTCCCGAACGACTTTGGCTTCGTCGCTATCACACAGTAGTGCAATTGGCTCACGCCGGGTGTTATCTAACGTTTTTTTCATGGTTACTTCTACCTCACTTCCTAAGGTGAATGTGCCTTCTTCCCTTCTACCACGTATTCATTCATCATGCAGATTACTTAAAGTAACTATTGTCTTTCGCCTGTTTTTGGCGATGGAGCCCGCTGTTGCCACTGGCTGCCGGAACTTATGCCAAGCACCAACTTTCCGACGAGGTTATTACCCATGCGTGTGTTTTTGACCGGGGCTACGGGCCTTGTGGGATCAGCCATCATTCCTCAGCTTATTGAGCATGGTCACAGCGTGATTGGGCTAACTCGATCGGAAACCGGAGAAAAGTTTCTGCGCTCCGTTGGTGCAGACGTGCATCTGGGGCATCTTGAAGACTTGAATAGTATTTATGCTGGTGCGGCAACGGTGGATGCTGTAATTCACTGTGCGTTTGAGCATGATTTTTCTAGGTTTAAAGAAAGTGCGGAACTTGATAAGCGCGTTATTGAGACCTTTGGGGATGCTTTGAAAGGCTCGGATCGCCCACTCTTGGTGAGTACAGGCATGCCTTTGGAGTCACCTGTTCGGCCGATAACCGAATCAGTTAATTTACCGGCCGCATCTCCAACACCACGGGTGTCTGAACAGACAGCGAAAGCTTTACAAGTGCAAGGCGTTCATGTGAACGTCATACGTCTTCCACAGGTGCATAGTGTGGCGAAGCAAGGCCTAGTAACCTCTTTGATAGATATTGCGCGTGAGAAGGGTACTTCTGCGTACGTCGATGACGGCCTGAATCGCTGGTCTGCTTGCTACGTCCAGGATGCAGCTCGCGTCTATGTACTCGCTCTGGATAAACATCAAGCCGGAGCCACATATCACGCAGTAGGCGAAGAGGGTATTTCATTGAAGGCCATAGCAAAGACCATCTGTGATGGGTTGAATGTACCCTTGTTGTCCATTCCCGCAGAAGACGCCGATGCACACTTTGGATTCTTTGGAAAGCTTATTCGACGCGACCTTTCAGCATCAAGCGCTCTCACGCAGGAATTACTCGGATGGAAGCCTGCTGGGCCGGGTCTTGTCGATGACATCAGAAAGCATTTAGAAAAGTAATCCTAATGAATCGATGAAAAGGAGCGTAGGTTGCGCCATCACGCGTCGCGATCAGATCGCGGACGATGGCTCTGAGCGCTCGCGAACTCCGGCTCGGCGGCATCAGCGCGACCTTCGCTCGAGGCAAGTCAAGTATCTGCTCGGCAACGGGCCGCCGTTCGCGCTGATAGCTCTCGAGAAGTCCGGGCGCGGCATTGCCTCGGATCGTTGCGGTCAGCTTCCAACCAAGGTTCATCGAATCTCCCAGACCGAGGTTGAGGCCCTGGCCGCCGAGCGGCGAATGAATGTGAGCGGCATCGCCCGCGAGCAGCACGCGCCCCTTCCGGTACTCGGTCGCCAGATAGGCCCGATCGGTCCAGATGGTGGTAAGCCAGAGTACCGTGACCCCGATCTGGGCGCCGGAGATACGGCGCAACACCGCCTGGACATGGGCCCGTGTAATCGGCTGAACCCGGTGAGAGGCGCCGCCGTCGAATTCGACCATGCTGATCATGTTAGGCAGGTCGAAGATGTAGGCGCCGTTCGACGGGTCGTGGTGACCTGGCTCAAGCATCGCTGCATCGACGAGTTCGAGCTGGACGAAGTAGCTGCGAGCGGCATCGCAGCCGACGAGCCAGCCCCCTCGGAACGTTTCACCACCGGCGTGGACGGTGACATCGTCATCTGTAACCTCCACGCCCGAAACCCCAAGTCCGCGTCTGATCGTGGCCCCAAGCTCCTCAGCGCGATCCGTCAGAATGGCTTCAATGCTCTCAAGATTCGCGGCCATTGGGGCCGCAGCCGAGTGTGGCAGACGATAGGGCCGCTGCGCCTGATCGATCTGGTCCGTAAAGAAGTCGATGCCGGCGAAATGTCCGCCAGGCCTGCGCTCTTCCTTCGTCCAGGGTGCCGCGGCCGCGATCTCCCCGTCGGAGATCCGGGCTTCAAGGGGCAGCCAACAGGCCGCGCCTGTCGAGGCTTTCGATGGCCGGCATGGAGAGCCCGCGCAGTCCGAATGGAGCACGCTTCAACGGCGTAGTCGGTTCATTCGCCTGTTCAAACATCCGCACCGAGCATCCGGCCAGGCGCAACTCGCAGGCGAGGAGTAGCCCGACCGGACCAGCGCGGGCAATCAGAACATCGTGGTATTCGGGGGTAGGCATATTCATGGTTTTGGCTCCGTTGTCGACGTCCGACCGGAGCGCTTCTCGAACCTGAGACCCACACAGACGAACGTGGGGGCGCCAAAAAAAGCGCCCTTCGCTCGTCGTAGGAATCTCGTGCACGAGGCCAAAGACCAGAGCTTTCGTTACCGAAAGGACCTGGGCTTACCAAACCAAGTCTGCCTTTTCCGACGCTAGTAACATTCCGTGGTGGCGATTGATCTGCAAGCAACGGCGCGATCGATAAGGGTAGCGAAGCGCGTGCATGCGCGCGGCGCATCGCCTCGATCTTGTCACTCACGAGCTTGAGGGCGCCGCCCGGGTACAGTCTGACTGGTGGGTTGTCTAACACGACCAGCTTGAGCAGCGCTTGGGCCGCCTTTTCCGGATCGCTGGGCGAGCTTGTGCGGCCGCGTCTATCGGGAGAGCTGTTGGGCTATGCCGTGGCATCGTGCGTGCGCAGAAGACCATCTTCGACTCGGTCGTCGGGCTGCGGCTAGAAGCGGGCGGACGGATTGGCGTCAGGTGGAATAGAGAGTCGGCAGGTACCACCTTTTCGTGAAGGTGCGGCACTGAACTCCCGTCAGATGCAATGGGAGACCGATCATGTCGACCCTTATCCGATAGAGCCGCGAACCTCCCGCCAACAACCTCCAGGGACGGTTGGGTCGCGTGCTCACCGCCGTTGCTTTCCGTCAGCGGCTTCAGTAACCAGATGCTCGCGAAAATGGGTGCGCATAAAATCCACGAAGACGCGCACTTTTGGCGTCATTTTCCGATTGCTGGGCCACACGATGTGAATAGTGTTGGAGTCCGCGACATAGGTGTTCAGCACGGTTTTCAGGCGTCCATCTGCGACCGCGTTCTTGACCGAGAAATCAGGAACGCATGCGATCCCGCGCCCCGCAAGCGCAAAATAAAGCAGGACGTCCAAACTGTTGCACACCATCGTCAAAGGCAGCGACGAACCTGCCGCTGTGAATGTTGAATGCCGCAGTGGCCATTGGTAGAGCTTTCCTGTAGGTGTCCAGCGATAGTGCAGACACGCATGACTTGAAAGATCATTCGGCTTGGTCGGGATGCCCATTTTTTCTATATACGCTGGGGCGGCGACCAGGCAGGCGCGCCAGGAACCCAACGTGCGAGACACGAGGCGCGAATCTCGAAGATTGCTCCCACGAATCACGACGTCAAATCCTTCGTCGATTACATCGACCAGTTGATCCGTGAAATCAAGATCAAGTTCGATCTCGGGATGACGTTCCATAAACGCTGAAAGCACGGGTAGAGGTAGCCCCGCCGAAAGTGCCAGTCCCACGCGAAGTCTGCCCCGTGGGTGTTGTGCCATTGCGCTCAGTTCATCTTCAGCAGCCCGAATCTCTCCGAAAATTCGTCTGCATCTTTCGAGGAATACCTCGCCTTCAGACGTAAGACGGACGCTTCTCGTGCTGCGTTGAAAGAGCCGAACGCCGACACGCTCTTCGAGTCGGGAAATGCTCTTGCTGATGGCCGACGCTGAGACGCCTAGACTTCGCCCAGCGGCGGCGAAGCTGCGGGTCTGCGCAGTCTCGATGAAAACCTCCAGCCCTCCCATGGCGCTCAAATTTTCCACAACCGGCTCCGGACGTTACATTAGTGACATTTCTGTCATGGTCGAAGTGAACGCTAACCCCATTAATGGTGTTGCGTCAATGCACTACCATGGATACTTACCTTTAGAAGGTTTCAGCCAATTTTTTAATTGCTTGCGCACCATCTGGATCAGGCGATCGACGCATGCTCACCGGAGTGTCGGCCGCTGAACGCACTGAGCCGAGGCGCCCATTTTTATCAGGAGCGAATTCTTATGAGCAGCACTGAACATCTTGACGCCTACCTCGAAGCAATGGGCAGACGCGACGTCGAAGGGAGCCGGGTCCATCTGGCAGATAGCGTCGTCCTACGCAGCCCAATCGCTCCCGCGCCCTTTGAAGGAAGGGACAGTGTGGTTAAAGTGCTCACCCAGCTTCTTGACGTGGTGGACGCCTTCGAGCCGAAGCTTCTTCTGCGTGACGGGGCTGACTTTGTTGCCGTGTTCACTATCAGGCTCGGCGACAACGTGATCGACGGCATGGACCATATGCATCTAGACGATGCGGGCCTCATTGATAGCATGACCGTGGCATGGCGCCCGCTTCCGGCGGTGGTCGCAGTTCAGCAGCACCTCGCGCCAAGATTGGGCGGTAAGGCAATGATGCTGGTTCCTTTGGACGAAACGAACCAAAGTGCTGCCGCTTGAGGTCAGCGTAGCGCGCGATTATGCACGCGCATTTGACCTTAAAACACGTCGCTCCGGTCGATTTCAGCGCATTGGCGACCACGCTTCAGACAGGCATATGGTTGCGGTTGCCTTCACGATTTGCTGGGGACCGCCCTTAGGCGGCCAAAGACCCTCCGCGTAGTGATGTGCCCGCAACGCCATACGCTCCTCCAGACTCGAAAATCCCCAGATGTGGGTGATGCGCGGGGGACCGTCCAGGGCGTACATGTTTGCGATCAAATGTGAGGTGTAGGATTTTGCCGGGCCGATTGCCTGTTCCCAAGCTGCAATGGTTGGCGCGATTCCACCCGGTTTCAACAGATAGCGGCGAAACTCGAAAAACTTGTGCGATGCCACTGGTTCGACTTCAGGCAAGAAAGGAAACAACGCATAGCTTTCAACATCTATCTGGATATGCGAGTTCTCGATATGAAACGGCCCTGTATGCATATAAGCGCGTTCGCGTTCATGCTGGAGTTCCTGCATAGTCTGGAACTTGCGTAAAACCTTGATCTGCGCAAGTTCGCCAATTTCCGTTCGCCATGAACCAAGGAGTACGCCGGTCGCATCGGCATCGGACACCCAGCGGCGTGCGCCGTCGGACGTAGCATCCTGCTCCAGCAGAGAGCACGAAAGAGTTGTCAGTTCGTAGAGCATGTCAATGTTTTATCCTCGGTTCTGATAGCGGAGCCGGTCGCTTCCTTGACGTCAAGACTCGGCTTTGACGCCGATTCTAGCCAAAAGAAGACTGGGCATCTGGCAATGAAGTTCGTCCGGATTTCGTAAGCAACCGCCTGCATTTGCGCGCTGGTGGCATTGTGCCTGAGCTTAAACGTAACCACTTCGATAACAGCCCAACCTTCGTTGCCCGCATCGATTGCAGGTGTCGGGTACGAGCACAATGAAACCTGCAGCGATGCCGGCTGCATCCCATGGACCATGGGGCGGGTCATCCCAATGCCAGGAACTGCGGATCATGCTCCCTTCCGACGGCGAGCGGTATTTGTTTGCATGGTGCTTATCGTTATCGGACGCCGTCAGATAACGCGAGGCGCGCGACAGCGGTGACGAATGGAATGGGCGTGGTGTCGAAGCGTTCATGGACAATGCGCCAGCCTAACGCTGCTGTCGCGCACTGCCTTAGGCGTGCAAAGCCCCGGCGACGAGCTTGTCCAATGTGACTGTAGGCCGACCGATCAGTCGCGCCAGCGCTCCGCTATCGTCGAACAATGCGCCACGAGCGGCTGCAGCATCAGCATCGGCCAGAAGTGCGGCAAGGTCGGCGGGCAGGCCGATGTCTGTCAACACGGTTGCGTACGCATCTTGTGCAAGGTCGTTGTACACGATGGTTTTGCCCGATTGCCGTGAGACCTCGACAGCGAGTTCTGTGAGCGTGAAAGCATGGTCTGCGGCCAGTTCATACGTTTTCCCCGCGTGGCCTTCGGTCGAGAGCACTTTGGCCGCTGCTGCGGCATAGTCTCTCCTCGCCGCAGACGAAAAGCGACCGTCCTTCGCAGCGCCGATAAATGCGCCATGCTCGAGTGCCGCCGGGAGCGCCATTAAATGGTTTTCGGTGTACCAGCCATTACGAAGGATGACGGCAGGAACGCCCGCGGCCCTGATGACCTCCTCCGTCTGTCGATGCTCGATCGCTAGCCTGGCAGGCGAGGTGTCGGCGTGCAACATGCTGGTATAGGCGAGCAGTGAAACGCCAGCGCGTTGCGCTGCTTCGACCGCCGCGCGATGCAACGGCAGGCGTCCTGCCACTTCGGTGGAAGAGATGAGCAGCACTTTGTCGACGCCGGCAAATGCGGTCGTAAGCGTTTCAGGCCGCGCGTAATCGGCCTCCCGCACGGTCACGCCTCGCTCTGCAAGGTCACGCGCCTTGGCAGGGCTGCGCACCGCTGCGACGATTTGATCGGCGGGAACAGTGTCCAGCAACGCATCGATCACCAAACGGCCAAGCTGGCCTGTTGCGCCCGTTATCGCATACATGTTGTGTTCTCCTTTTGCATCGATTGAAGAACTTCAAGTCTACGGATGAACGTTTCCCTTGGAAACCACATACCCATCGGTTACCATCATTTTCAGGTTACCAGCCGGAATGTAGGTAACCATCTGGAAACTTCCGTGGATATACAACGTGAGCCTGAAGACGCGTAAGAAAGTGGCCCCGCCGCCAGGCGGCTGCCCCATGTCGAAATGTATGGCTTTGCTCAGTGGCCTTTGGACGCCTGAACTCGTCTGGTGTCTGAGTAATGGTGCGCGCCGGTTTTCGGAATTACGGCGCGACAATCCGACGATCACCGCTAAGGTATTAACCGGCAGACTGCGGGATCTGGAAGCGCGAGGCGTGCTCGAACGCAATGTGCTGGCGACTTCGCCGCCTTCCGTGGAGTACGCGTTGACATCGCTGGGGCGAGAATTGCTGCCTGCGATTACTTCCATCGTGGAAGTAGGCTCCCGCCTGCTGCTTCGCGAGACGCCTGGCAAGGCCTCCGGGGGCGTTCAACCGGAGCAGGCCAATACGCGGGCCGCACCGAAGCGCGCATCTCAGCAGAGCACTGATCCTGACGTCCAGATGGGATAGAAAGCTGACGAAAAGAGCCGGCTTGAATTGGCAAGGCAAAGGCGCGTTGAAATCGCAGGAACTTGCCTCAGAGCTCGTCCCATAAAGTCTCTGTCTTGGCCTGGGCATTTTGCTCGGCGGTTATTTCTGCGCGGGCGGCATTAATGGCGGCGATCACGAAGGCACAAACCGGGGAAGCCTCGTCATCGTTCAATGGCAGAAATCAGCTTGGTAGGGCAGTGGGCGCTGTGTTCGCATCGATGATGCTGTAAAGCGGAACTTTTCTGGAATTGCAGCGGTGTCGTCGCCGTCAAGGCGCGGAAATGTTCCTGCAGGCCCGATCGACTCATGCCGATTTCCTCAGCAAGCAGCTCAAGGCTAAACCGCTTTCGGAGGTTTTCCCAATCTAGGCGATGGCACGATCGACCTTTACACTCCCGATGGTTTGCCGTTCAGTTAATGCGTTTTCTTTTGCAGCAAATGGAGTGTTGATTCTTTGAAACCTGAGGGGTACGCCGAGGTTCGGGTACCTCACCCAGGCGTTCGTCGAGCCACTGGCGCACCTGCTTGTCAAGGACGGGGCATTCGCCGACCGGATCCTCACGTGGGCAGGTCAGTCGGTGCTGCAGATAAACCTTCGCGGTGCGAGCCGCTTCAATCTGCCGCTCCAGCGTAGACACACGGTTGGTCAGCACTGTGCGTGCGGCATCGTTTGCACCTTTGCCGAGAACATCTGCGATTTCGGTCAGGGAGAGCTGACCAGCATCTTGCAACAGCCGGATCAACGCGAGCCGCTTCAGCTCCACGATGCCGTAGTGCCGCCGGCCGGAACGCCGCAAGGCTGGCTTCAGAAGCCCGATTTCTTCGTAGTAGCGCAGAGCGGACGCGCGAATGTCGAAAAGGCGCGTCACCTCGCTGATTGGCAAAAAATTCATGTCGGAATTCATACCTGGGATTATGAATGAAGCGCCTCTTGACCTCAAGTCGGCTTGAACTCGTACGCTCCGGTCTAATGCCGCCCCCCGCGGCACTAGACCGGAGAGAAAATGATGATGGAAAAAGTAATCCCGAACACCGCGCTGCACGATTCGCCATCGGCTCCGAGGCAGCAACTGGTTGTAGCAATCGTGTACGTGGCGGTCATGTTCATGGCGGTCCTCGACACGACCATTGTCAATGTGGCTTTGCCAACCATCGCCCGCGACTACCATGTTGGTCCAAGCAGCGTCGGTATGGTGTCGATCGCTTACCTGGTGAGTCTCACTGTGTTCATTCCTGCCTCCGGCTGGTGGGGAGACTACATTGGTGGTCGTCGGGCCCTGCTAGTCGCGGTCGGCATTTTCACCGTCGCGTCGGGACTATGCGGGCTGGCTCTCAGCCTGGACGAGCTTGTCATCTTCCGGATCTTGCAGGGCATTGGTGGGGCCGTCATGACGCCAGTTGGCCTGGCAATGCTATTTCGTGTTTATCCCCCCAACGAGCGCGTACGCATTTCCAGCATTCTTGCGGTCTTTACCGCGCTGGCGCCGGCCCTGGGGCCGATTCTCGGTGGCCTGTTCACGAGCTATCTGTCCTGGCGACTGGTGTTCTTCGTGAACCTCCCGATCGGCGTGATCGTGTTCGGGTTCGCTGTTACCGCGCTCGCAGATCACACCCCAGCGCACCCCGGCCGGCTTGACGTCATCAGCCTGGCACTTTCCGGTTCAGGCTTGGGTTCGACCATGTACGGCATTTCGGAGGGGCCCGTCCGGGGTTGGTCGTCCTGCTCGATTCTTGTCGCGATCATCGTCGGGCTCGGCTTGCTCGGCGCCATGGTCATCGTTGAGTTGCGCTCGAGCAGTCCACTCCTTGATCTGCGACTGTTTCGCAACCGCCTCTTTGCCGCAACAACTGCAATCTATGGGCTAGGCTCGGCGGCCTATCTGGGCGCGTTGTTCCTTGCCGCCTTATTCTTTCAGGAAGCGCTCCATTTCTCCGCTGTGAAATCTGGATTTATCACCTTGCCGTCGGCGCTAGGCGTGATGGTGGGCGGACAGATTGTGACGCGGATGCTGTACCCCCGCACGGGGCCTCGTCGGATCGCCGCAGCCGGCCTGCTGGCAGTTTCCGCAATGATGTTCATGCTGGCGCAGGTCCGAGTCGATGAGAGTTCGTGGCGGTTGGGTCTGGCCATGTTCGGCCTCGGCCTCGGTATTTCCTTCGCGTTCATCTCTGCACAGGCGGCATCGATGGCGACGATCACGAAGGCGCAAACAGGAAGAGCCTCGTCGTTGTTCAATGCCAGCAAGCAATTCGGTGGCGCAATTGGCATCGCAATCCTCTCGACAATAGTAGCCGTCGAACACTCTGTTCAGCGCAGTACGGGAAGCATCAACCTCGACCTGTGCGCTTACCGTCACGGCTTCATTGCAGTCGCGGTAGCGGCCCTCGCAGGTGCGGTCGTCGCCATCACAATTCGCGACGGCGATGCGGCCAGCACCATGATAAGCCGTCGTCATTAGCAGCTGATTGGAGTGCGCGGCCGAAAGCCAAGTTATGACCGAATCGCTATTGAAGCCCGCCATATCTGTGAACCACCGGCTCCAGATCGAGACTTCGGCCGTCGCGTCAATTGATAAGGATGCGGCCCTGGAGGACACCATGGACTTGTGTCATGTTTGTTGCTGCCTCAAAGTTGCGGGCGAGCCGTACCCACAACACGCATAGGCGACTGCGCCACTAAAATCGCGCTGACGTGAGTAGCGCATTCCGGTGAACAGAGCGGTCTGCGATTGTTTCATCCAGGAGAGCCGCACTGACCAAGGCCAACCGGGACCATCGGCTTCGACTGCCAGGCCCAAGGCCTGCGTTGCCGTTACTTTCAAGGCCGGACGACAGTCAGCCTGAATGGACCCCCGTTCGCAGCAGCATGTGAGACAGCATGGTTGACGTCGTCGAGTGGGAATTCCGTGACGGCGAACTGATTCAGATCGAGCTGACCGCTGCGCACCATACCAACCATGGTATGCACCGCCTGCGGCTCGTACATCCATTGCCCCTTAATCGTAATCAGGTTACGCATGATCCATGGGTACGGAAGGCAAAGGTCATTCCCACCCAGCATGCCGACGCCGCCCATGAGTACGGCGCGCCCATAAGGCCGTACCGCCATGATTGCTGTGCGCGCGACAGAAGCGTCGGCCGAAGGCGGCAGAAAGTCGAGTACTGCATCGATGGGTCCCTCGGATACCGAATGTATCGCCTCGATGTCCTGCACTTCCTTGCCCGAAAGACGGACAGGTTTGACGCGCGCGCCAAAGCGTCGCTTCAGATCCGCGAGTACAGTCTCGTTGCGGCCGGGCGCGATGACTTGGCGCGCGCCCATGGCGAGTGCGGTCAATACAGTGGCGCTGCCAAAATTGCCGGTAGCGCCGCTCACGAGCAGTGTCTCCCCGGCCTTCAGATCCAACGCTAGCAATCCGCCATAGGCTATGAGCAACGTATTGATCGCGCACCAGCGGCCGGCCTCTGCCGGATCGATGTCGCCAATGGGGATGGCGTTCTCCGTTGGCACACGTATGCGCTCGGCAAACGCGCCATCGCGGTGAAATTCCTGCAGCTTCTGGCCACCTTTGCCGCGGGCGCTCCAGCCCTGCAGGACGATGTCGGGCATCAGTGCATCGTCGCGGGAACGCACAGTGGGATCGCAGAACACCCAATCACCCCGTTGGAGCTTCGTCGCATCAGGGCCAGTCTCGCGCACGCGACCGATGGCGCCGCAGCCTGGTATCACGGGCGTGGGTAGGAGATATTTGCGTGCGCCGCTGAAGACTTCATTCGCGTAGGACAGAATTGGTGCTGCGATAACGTCAACAATCACCTCTCCGGTCCCGATTGCCGGTTCTAGTGCTGTCGTAACAGTAAGCGGCTTTGCGAATGAATCGAGTATGGCTACTTTCAATTTCGGTTCCTTTCATGCTGTTCATGGGATCAGCATAAAGGGTCCCTCTCAACCACAAAAGAGGGTGGTACGATACTAGTACTGACAAAGGATAGGGTGGACGGCGTGGGGCGCAACGTTGAACTGGGGGAATTCCTGCAATCGCGCCGTGCGCGCCTGAAGCCTGAGGATGTCGGTCTTTCGTCAGAAGGGCGCCGTCGCGCACCCGGCTTGCGCCGCGAAGAAGTTGCGCGGCGCAGCGGTATCAGCACTGAGTGGTACGTCAAGCTCGAGCAAGGCCGCGTGATTTCTCCCTCAGCTGAAACGCTCGCGTCGCTCGCGCGGGCGCTGAACCTCGGCACCGTAGAGCAAGCGCATCTCAGGGCTTTGGCGCAAGGCGGAAAGGACGGGCGTTTCGTTCGCGAGACGGTGCCGGAAGGCCTTCGCATGGTTGTAGAGGGGTTGGCGGAACCCGCATACCTGACCGGCGAACGCTGGGACGTCCTCGCCTGGAATGACGCGGCTGCGCAGCTCTTCACCGACTTCGCGACATTGTCTGAAAACGACCGGAATATGCTCATCTATATGCTGCTGGATCCGGTGGCCCGCAAGCTGTTCGGAGGCACGTGGGCGGCCGAGGCGCAGCGAATGGTCTCGCTCTTTCGCGTGAACTACGATCTGTGGGCGCCCGATCCCAGTTTCGTAAAGCTTGTTGAACGTCTTCACGCGGGTTGTCCCGAGTTCACGGCATGGTGGCGGGAGCATGGCGTTTCGGCTCCTGTGTCGGGCGAGAAACGTCTCATGCACGTGGGACGCGGACCGCTTGATTTCCGCTATTCGACGTTCAAGGCAAACGACGATCCAAGGCTCAAACTGTCGATCTACGTGCAGAAATCGTAGCAACGGCGATTGAGGTTGGTAGGTTCCCATCACTGTCCACGTCACGATTACTGCTAGTTGGTCGGTGCCTGCACTTCCGCATCCCAGGGGAGACCGCCGGCAAACAACCTGGTGATCCACTGGATGAAGGCTTCGGTCCGCGCGGGCGTGTGCTGACGGGAAGGGCGGACGAGGAAAATCCCTTCGTCCATCTCGAATCGCCATTGTGGCAACACCTGGACAAGCCTGCCCGCTGCGAAATCACGGATCATCGACCAGTCGCCGAAACCAACGATACCGATCCCCTGGCGCGCCGCTTCGAGGAGGGCGCTTATGTCGTTTGATTGGAAGGTTCCTGCGGGCAGGATTGTCTCGCGCAGACTGCCCTTTCGCATCCGCCATTCGGGCGTCGACACCGGCCCGGTATACCGCAGCAGATTGTGACTCGCCAATGCGCCCGGAGAGGCGGGAACACCATGGCGGTCCAGATAATCCTGCGAGGCGCCAAGGACGATCCGGTGATCGCCAAGCCGGCGCGCAACCAGCCGGCTGTCACCTAACGTGCCGAGACGCAACGCGACATCGAAACCTTCTCCGACAAGATCGACATACCGTTCGGCATAGTCAACCTCGAGCTGCAGGCGAGGATATTGACGCGCAAACTCCGGCAGCGCCTGCGCAAGCCATTGCCGTCCCATCGCAGCCGGAAACGCCAGGCGCAGGCGGCCCCGCAACTCGGCGCCGCCGGCCGCCGCCTCTTGTTCGGCCTCGAAAATCGCGTCGGTCGCCATTTGCAGGCGTTCGGCGAGCCGCGCGCCTGCTTCCGTCAGGCGAACGCGTCGCGTCGTCCTTTCGAGCAGGCGCACGCCGAGGCGTTGCTCCAGCATGCTGATGCGTTTGGAAATGACCGTCGAATGGCGCTGGAGCGCCGCGGCGGCTGCAACGAAGGAGCCTTCCCGGGCGATAGCGAGCAATGCGGCGAGTTCATCGGCTCGCCCCTGATCCAGATTCATGGGTTGAGGATAACCGTGCAATAACTTCCCAGCAACTCGCCATTGCTGCATCTGCTGCAGCGTTGTGCTGCGCCGGCACTGGTTTTTCTTCCGGTTGGAGCGGGCCAATATTGCGTCGGTTCATTGCGTGCTGACGCTTGAACGCAGAACTGTCGCACCAAAGCGTTTTTGCGGCGCTGCCTCTGTTTCCAACCTTGCACACGAAGAAGGACAGGATGACAACCGTCAATGAAAGATTGGCATGGCGTTATGCCACAAAAAAGTTCGACGCAACGAAAAGGCTGCCGGATGAAACACTGGAACGTATTGTTGAGGCAGTACGGCTGGCACCCACTTCGAGCGGGCTTCAACCGTTCGAGTTGCTTGTCGTGAGCAACGCGCAAACGCGCGCACGCATTCGCGCCGTGGCCTGGAATCAGGCGCAGATCACCGACTGTTCGCATCTGCTGGTATTCGCGGCGTGGGACGACATCACGGCTGATCGCGTCAACATGATGTTCGACCTGACCAACGAAGTTCGGGGTTTCAGGAACGAAGGCTGGGAAAATTATCGTCGGCGACTGCTGGACATCGTGGCCACCAAGGGAACGGAAGCCAACTATCAGGACGCTGCGCGGCAGGCTTACATCGCGTTGGGCGTTGCCCTGATTGCCGCGGCGTTTGAAGAAGTCGACGCGACACCAATGGAGGGCTTCGAGCCGGCGGCGGTCGACGAAATCCTTGGCCTGCAGTCGAAGAAACTGCGTAGCGTTGTTCTGCTGGCTCTCGGTTATCGCGCGGCGGACGGCGATTGGCTCGTAAATTTAAAAAAAGTCCGCCGCAGCCGTGCGGACTTCGTTACCGAGTTGAGGTGAACGCGCGTCAAGGAAGGTTTCAGCCGGCCCGCACCAGCGCAATGCCTGTACGAAGCGCGACCATCGACAGGATCAAGCCGGTGATGCGGTGGTCGATGCTCGCGAGGGCAAGGCGCGGCGCACATGTGATGGATGAACCGCCGCGCCAGCAAGGCCATCGGACACGGCTTGGTGGACCGCTCACCGGCGACGTGATGCTCGTACCGAAGGCGTCTGCGTCCAGACGCGCCTATGCGAGACTCTCTGGTCGTTGTTCCGCTGCCTGAAAGCGGCAGGCTCGGTGTTTTCGCTTCGGTCGTTAGCTGCCCATGCCGAGTGAAGGTGAGGCCTTGCTGGACGGGGACAAAACAATACGGGCACGCACGGCGTAAGAGACTGCCGGCAGTCTCCGCATTGGCGATAGATTGAATCCAGTTCGCGGTGCTTCAAGCGCTGCGTCGGCAGGGTGTGCGCGGTACTTGCAAGGCACCGTTGCTCCCGGCGCACTCAAAGAGTGCGATGCTGGGAGTCATAGCGTGCCAGAGGGGCAAAGCCCGTATTGTGCGCCTGCTCGCTCAGAGAAACATTCCGCCGGACGCTTCGATGCGTTGTGCGTTGATCCAGCGGTTCTCTCCGGCCAGCAACGAGGCGATCAGCGGACCGATGTCATCTGGCAGCCCGGTGCGCCCGAGTGCAGTATTACCTGCGACGAACTGGTTGAGTTGCGGGTTGTCCCGTACCATGCCGCCGCTGAAGTCTGTCTCGATCGCACCCGGGGCCACGGTGTTCACGGCGATACCCCGACTGCCGAGTTCCTTTGCCAGATAGCGTGTCAGTACCTCGATCGCGCCTTTCATCGAGGCATAGGCGGCACTACCCGGAACGGCAAAGCGCGTCAGCCCGGAGGAAATATTCACGATCCGGCCGCCGTCGCTCAGAAGCGGAAGAAGCTTCTGCGTCAGGAAGAAGACACCCTTGAAATGCACCGCGTAGAGCGCGTCCAGTTCGGCCTCAGTCGTCGTCTCGATCTCATTGTGATGCGAGGTACCGGCATTGTTCACCAGGAAGTCGATCCTGTTCGCGCCAAGCTCACCCAGCACCTGGCGCACGCTTTCGACGAAGCCCTCGAACGCCGATGTTCTGCCGGTGTCGAGTTGCAATGCGTACGCCTTGGCGCCGGCAGCTGCTACCGCGGTAACCGTCGTGTCGGCTTTTTCCTTATTCGTGTTGTAGGTGAAGATGCTGTGGACGCCACGCCTGGCGAGGCTCAGCACAGTACTGCGGCCAAGCCCGCGGCTGCCACCCGTGACAAGGGCGATTTTTTGTGGGGATGTGGTATAGACGGTGTCGGCCATATGCGGCTCCATGAGGTCGTGTCGAGCCATAGCGTAAGTTGACAGCGGGATTGCGCCTACGTCAAAACTATCCTGTTTGTTGCCTATTCCTGCTTTCGCACATAGCATTTGAAGTCATACGTGCCTTTGCCCACACCCCATGCCTCTATCCCAGCTTGCAGAAGCAGTTCAGCGTTACATTGCGAACCAGCATGGGAGTAGCCCGTTCTACACGGCCGCCGACGGATTGATCATCCTGCGCGGCGAAAAACAACGCCACCCGACGAGCCTCATCCACAAGCCCTCGCTATGCATCGTCGTCCAGGGGGCGAAGTGGACGAGCTTTGGCAGCAGCAGGCTGGAGTATCGTGAGGGACAGGCGCTGGTCGTCAGCCTCGACATGCCAGGCGCGAGCCAGATCGTGGAGGGTGGCCCGAACGAGCCGTACCTGAGCGTCATCATCGAGATCGATCAGGTCGCCATGCGCGAGGTCGTCGAGCAGCACGCACCGGCGCGATCGCAATCCGAAGCGCCTCCCGGCGGCGGTGCCTTCGTCATTCAGCTCGACGAGGCGATGATCGACTGCGCGTTGCGGGCTGTGCGTCTCCTCGACAGGCCGGAGGCGATTGCGGTTCTCTATCCGTTGATCATGCGCGAAATCTGCTTCTGGCTATCAGCGGGGCCGCATGGCGGCCGCGTTGCCCGCATGATCGTGCGCGGTGACAGGCACCAGGGCATCATCAAGGCCATGTACATGTTGCGCGAACATTTCGCGCAACCCTTTCGCATTGACGAACTCGCCGCAGTGGCAACGCTCAGTCCGTCCGCCTTCCATCATAAGTTCAAGGCGCTGACTTCCCTTACGCCTTTGCAGTACCAGAAGCAGGTTCGCCTGCTGGAAGCACGACGCCTGATGGCTGCGGGGGAGGCCAATGCCCAGAGCGCGGCTGTGCGCGTGGGATATGAAAGCGCTTCGCAGTTCAACCGCGAATACGCGCGCATGTTCGGCGCCCCGCCGCGACAGGACATCCTCCGTTTCGGACAGGGCAGTTGAGACGGCTGGCGACGCGATGCAAGAGCAGTTGTTGACCGCTTGCAAGCGTGACCTGCGCTCAGGCGAGGCGATTCCGGGCGGAGTTTGGGCGAACCCGTGCGGGGTATGGCATCTCATTATGCTGGGAACAGCCGAGGCGAGCGGCCCCAGTCGCAGGCACCGGCCTTTACCCGAGCAGCGACGTGATCCGCTCCGCATCCTGCGGCGTCGCCGGGTTGTAGACCACCATGCTGAGATCGGTCCGGCCATCGACAGAAAACGCCGAATATTGGAAAGCAAGTGGGCCGAGAACCGGATGGTGTATATGTTTGACGGCCTCGCCATGGGCGCCACGAACCTCGTTGTCCCGCCACATCGCGCTGAACTCGGGACTCAGTCGGCAGAGTTCGTCAACTAGAGGCTCGACCTCTGCTGCAGCCCCTGCACGGGCGGCATCCAGCTTGAATGCGCCCACCACAAAGCGCGCCACACTCTCCCAATCGTTCTGCATGCTGCGTGCGTGTGGGTTGAGGAACATCATGCGCAGCAGGTTGCGTTGCTCCGGCGGCAACGCTCCGTAATCAGTCAGCATCACGGTTGCCGCACGATTCCAGGCAAGGACATCCCATGTGGCGGTTCTGATGAGGGCGGGGCTCGGGTCCAGCGCGTCGAGTACGCGTTGCAGACGTGGCGTCACGCCATCGTTCTTCTGATAGCGAGCCTCGGGCGGACGGCCGAGACCAAGCAGGAAGAGATGCTCCCGCTCCGCATCCGTCAGCAGAAGGGCACGCGAGAGGCGATCAAGCACGTCGGAGGACGGCGCGCCGCCTCGCCCCTGTTCGAGGCATATGTACCAGGTCGGGCTGATGTTGGCGCGTTGGGCTACTTCCTCACGGCGCAAGCCAGGTGTTCGGCGACGCCCCGAAGAGTATCCGAGCGCGGCGGGGTCAAGCTTCGTCCGGCGGTCCCGGAGATAGGCGCCAAGCACGTTCTCGACTGCCAGATATTCGCTCATCGTGTTACCCGCTATACCACCATAAGGTCCCTACTTTACCACCATGCCACATCGGTGAAGAATCGCCCTCAATCCACCGCGTGCCCGGATTCGCTCACCCTGACGTAGTCGACGAGCCGATCGCGGCGGGTAGCCACGCGCCTTGCCCATACATCATTTCTGAAAACGGACCCGACATGCCTTCACTTGCGCCCCCGTCCACGTCGTTACGTGTTGCCGTCGTTGGTTGCGGCAAGATTGGCAGCACATTCGCTTTCCAGCTGGCTCGTGCCGGCCACGATGTCACCGTCATTGCCCGGCCGATGTCGGCGCGGCTGCAGCAGTTGCGGCGCGACAATGGAATCGTCACCGTCAAGGGTGAGCGAGCCGACGTGCGGATCGCGGACGCGCTCGACGAGCAGATCCCCTATGACCTCATTATTGTGACCGTCGTCGCCTACCAGGTGGACGCCGTGCTGCCTGCTTTAGCGCGCAGCGCCGCAAGCAGCATCCAGTTCATGTTCGTCACGTTCGAGCCGGAGCGGCTGCGCGACGCGGTCGGTGCCAACCGCTGTTCCTTCGGCATGCCCTTTGTGCAGGCGATGATCGATACGGACGGCAAACTCAAGCCGACCATTTCCAGATCTCAGAAGACCATCATGAGCCAGCAGCGCTGGGTGGACGTGTTCAAGGACGCCGGGCTGCCCGCGGCTCATGAACCGGATATGCCTTTGTGGCTTCGCTGTCACGTTCCGCTGTGCATTGGGTTTGAAAGCGTGGCGGTGGCGGGTGAACTGCGCGGCGGCGGTGCGTCGTGGCCCGAAGCCAGGCTTGTCGCCCGTGGCGTGAAGGAGAGCTTCGCGCTGATCAAGGGGCTTGGCTATCAAGTCTATCCAAAGTCGAAGGCGCGGGTCGCCGGGCTTCCGACCTTCGTTCTGACTTTCATGCTCTGGATGTTCTCGCGTGTGAAATCGATGCGCGAATTGCTGGCGAGCGGGAAAGAGGAATGCAAGGCGCTGATCGACAGGTTGGTGGAGGCTGCACCCCGGGCGAAACCCGCCATCAAGGTCGCCAGGATTCAGGCAATCAGGCCCGCGTAGCCGCTGGCTGTGCGCGCGTCTTTCCCCCTCTTCGAAATCAGGAGACTATTGTCATGAGAGTATTTGTCACCGGTGCAACGGGTTGGGTCGGCTCAGTCGTTGTCAACGAACTGATCGCCCATGGTCATCAGGTGCTCGGCCTCTGCCGGTCAGACGAGAAGGCAGCCGCCCTCGCCGCCGCCGGCGCAGAGGTCGTTCGCGGCTCGCTTCAGGATCTGGACGTCCTCAAGGATGGCGCGGCCCGAGCGGATGGCGTGATCCACACTGCCTTCAACCACGACTTCTCAAAATTCGCTGAGAATTGCGCCGAGGACGTGAGGGTCATCGAGACGCTCGGTGGCGCGCTCGAAGGCTCGGACCGTCCCTTGCTGGTCACCTCAGGCCTGGGCTTCGCGCCGGGTCGGGTTGGAAACGAGGACGATCCGCCCATGCCCACGAGTGATGCCTATCCTCGCGTGTCGGAAGCAACGGCCATCGCGGTGGCAGCGCGTGGTGCGCGCGCGTCCACCGTCCGGCTGCCGCCATCGGTGCATGGCCATGGCGATCATGGTTTCGTACCGATCCTGATCGGCCTGGCGCGGGACAAGGGTGTTTCTGCCTATATCGGTGAGGGCCTCAACCGGTGGCCCGCCGTGCATCGCCTCGACGCCGCGCGCGTGTTCCGGCTTGCACTCGAACGCGGCGCGCAAGGCGGACCTTTCAATGCCGTCGCCGAAGAAGGCGTATCGTTCAGGGCGATTGCTGAGGTGATCGGCCGGCGTCTGAACATTCCGGTCGTCTCAAAATCGCCGGAAGAAGCGCAGGAGCACTTCGGCTGGTTCGCCACCTTTGCCGGCCTTGATGTCCCGACCGCGAGCGAGCGGACCCGATCGTTGCTCGGCTGGACGCCGGAGCAGCCGGGTCTCATCGCCGATCTTGATGATCCCGCGTATTTCGCGGTATAGCGGTGCGGTTTGACGGGTGCGGGGAATCAGGGGGAGGAAAGGCCGGCAGCTTTGCTGTGAGGAAGAGCGATCGCACGATCGTGCGCTCCTGAATGCGTTCTCGTTGGTCGCTCTCCATTCTGGGTCCGAGGCATCTGAAGGCACGCGAGCCGTTTCCTGGCACCGACAGGCCTTTGCGAATACCGGGGGAGGCAACACGAGAATAGGGAAGCATTGCCGCTCGCGTAGCCTTCGAATCTTTGCAAGCTTTATCCAGGGTAGCGGCATCTGGATATCAGCTCACGTCTTTCAAGCTGCGATATTTGGATGACACGTTAATACGCTGACATCGGTAGGCGGAACCTAAGCTATCACTGCCAGGCCCGGCGAAGCGCGCAGGCGGGCTATGTCGCGCGCTGGCGGTTCTCCGAAGTGTCGGCGATATTCGCGACTGAACTGCGTCGGGCTTTCGTAACCCACGCGCAGGGCCGCCGTTGTGACATCGATATCCTGGACCAGCATCAGGCTTCGCGCCTCCTGCAGCCTGAGCTGCTTCTGGAATTGCAGCGGCGACATCGCCGTCACAGCGCGAAAATGCTCATGGAGGCTCGACGGGCTCATACCGACTTCGTCGGCAAGCCGCTCGATGCTGAACCTTTCCCGAAAGTGCTTCCCGATCCAGGCGATGGCACGGCCGATCTGGGCCACCCGGCCCTGGCTGGAGGTTATGTGGCGCATCCTGGCGCCGTCCGGGCCGGCGAGCAGGTGATAAAGAATTTCCTGCTCGGCAAGCGGCCCAAGCACGGGCAGCGCTGCCGGATCGTCGAGCAGGCGCAACAGGCGTAGCGCCGCGTCGAGCAGAGCGGCGCTGGCGTCGGATACCGTTTTGCCAATGGGCGCATAGGGCGCTCCCGGCGAGGCCGGCACGCGCAACGCCAACTGGCCAAGCATGACTGGATCAAAATCGAGGTACAGGCAGAGATAGGGCTTGTCAGGTGTCGCCTCGACGACGTGGCCTGTCGCCGGCAGGTCGTGGGTGATGACCCCATAGCGTCCCGGTGCATATCTGAACATGTGATCACCGAGTGTGACTTCCTTGCGCCCCTGCGCGACGAGGCACAGTTGCGGCCGGTAGACATTCGGCATCGGCATCGTCACGGTGGAGGATCGAACAAGCGTCACGTGTTCGATGGGGGTGGCGTGGAAGCCATCCTTCGAGACATGCCGGGCAATCAAGGCCGCGATATCGCTCAGCGTTTCCATGAGTACGATCATCACATGCGTCGCGGAACGACGGCAATGCGAATCCGCATCTCACGGAGGATTGGGCAGCAATTCCGGCGCATCAGGCTAACGGGTCGATGTCGTCGCGCATCACAGTGTCAGCGGTGCGGTGGTCATAGCAAGCTGGCCGCAGAACAAGTGAACAAGTATGGAGCAAACATGACAAGCAATAGACTGAAGGCACCCGTGATCGCGCTGGGAACCTGGGCTTGGGGTGACAGCGGCGAGCTTGGCGACGGCTACTTCGGTAGCAGCCTCTCTCAGGCGGACCTGGAAGAGGTCGCCGAGGAGGCGCTTGCAGCTGGGTTCACCCTGTGGGACACCGCCATGGTGTACGGCATGGGACGTTCAGAGACCGTACTCGGGGAAGTACTGAAGCGCTTTGCCCGCAGCGATTACCAGCTTTCCACGAAGTTCACCCCGCAGGCCGCGGGAACCGGCGAAGATCCGGTGGCGGACATGCTGGAGGAGAGTCTGGCACGCCTCGGTACCGACTACATTGACCTCTACTGGATTCACAACCCGAACGATGTCGCGCGGTGGACGTCGCACCTGATCCCCCTGCTGAAGAGCGGAAAGGTCAAACACGTCGGCGTCTCGAATCACAATCTGAGCGACATAGAACTCGCCAACAAGATTCTCGGAGAAGCCGGGTACCGGGTCGAAGCCGTCCAGAACCACTATAGCCTCCTCTACCGCAGCCCCGAGGATGCTGGCATCCTCGAATACTGCCGCAAGCAAGGCATCCCGTTCTTCGCCTACATGGTGCTCGAGCAGGGCGCCCTGACTGGCAACTACAGTCCGGAGAACCCGCTGCCGGAAGGCAGCAACAGGGCGGAGACTTACAATGGCATGCTGCCTCAGCTGAAGGCGCTGACCGACAAGCTCGCGTCGATCGGCCAGAAGCATGGTGCAGCCGCTCCCGATGTCGCGACGGCTTGGGCTATCGCCAAGGGAACGACGCCGATTATTGGCATCACCAAGCGCAACTACATCGATGGTCTGGTCCGAGCCGCCGGCATGACGCTCTCCAGCGACGACATCACAGAACTGGAAGCTTTCGCTGACGCGGCTAACGTGAACACCCGTGGCTGGTGGGAAAAAGAGATGCAAGTTCAAGCTCCGCTGCCCTAAGACCTTGGACTGCCGTTCCCAGCAGTACGGCAGGCGATCATCTCATTCTGCGGGATGATCGCCACCTGCTTGTGCGAGTGCTCAAGAACGCCACCAACGCGTCGAAGCTCGATGCCGTCGCGCTGAGACAGTTTCTGAGACCGAACCACGTCGGCAGCAGGATGAGGAAGAGGCGGCTCAAGGCGCGCGCCGGTCACAGCGAGCAGCGGCGCGCCCACGCCGACGTCGAGCGCATAGGCGCTGACGAGATGCCCGCCTGTCGGCGCATCGACACCAAGCACGGACATGAAGGCCGGCAGGAAGCTCATGTCGCGAATTCGGTCGTCCCGATCGCAAATCCACCGAGTACCAGAGCCGCGTGGGCAAGTCCAGGTTGCCGCGAGGTTTCGGAAGTCACCACCATCGTTGTCCTAGTCATGTCGCGACCGGATCGAGGGTTTTGATCGCGTGCACGAACTCCGCAGGGCGGCCGTAGAAAGGCTCGTGCTCCATCCGGACCAGATCGGCGCCGCGTTCCAGCAGGAAACCGGGAAAGCCGCATAGTCCCGCGCGCTGCATTAATCGGCGGGCGGCGGCAATGTGCTCGTCCACGGCTGCGGTTTCGAGCGTCAGGCTAAACGCATTTTCCGCCAAACCGAACGCGCCAGCCACGGCGCTGAGCACCGAGGGCTCAGCCACACGGTGCCCCTCGACATAATGGGCGTGCTGGATCGCGCGCAACATGCGCAAGTCGGCGCCTGGCTCGATGAGGCCGGCGGCGATAACGGCCGCGACCAGAATACGGTGTCTGCGTCTATGAGCAGACCATCGAGGTGGACGGCGCGAACGTGACGCCGGTCAATTTCGCGATGTGCGCGTCACTGCGCCGGATATAGACGCGCTTGTCCGCATCGATGACATTGCGGTGCTGCACACTGCGCTTGCCATGGAAATCAGCAGCAGCCGATCCACGCCCGCGAACGCGCTCGCCAGCGTTGCTGGCTGGGTATAGTCGGCAGCACGGACCTCGATACCGTTGTCGCGAAGCGCCTTTACGGCGCCCTCGTTCTTGGCCGGATCGCGCACACCGGCGACGATCGCGTTGGCGGGCACCGACTCAAGCGGCGCGTCGGATGATGAGTCCTCCGAGCTGACTGGTCGCGCCAGTGACGAGAAATTTTGGGACCACGCCGACAAGGAGAAAAGGAGCGTTGTCCCTTCTACTAGAGACATAACACGCATCCTCCGGAGCTGCGACAAGTCCTCGATCTATTCGGCTGATGACATCACTTAACCTCCTTGTGAACCTTCCAGAGCGGTTACTAATGTGCCGCTTCGCTCCGCTTTGCGGATATCGCAGGCTGGGCGGCCGCAAATGGGATTGCGCCGTGCGAGCACGTCCGCGGGTAGTTATTCGTCGAATACGCTGCGGTAATCTCTTACGAACTGCGCCAGCGAGCCCGGCTTCCGCTGCAAGATCCGCTCGACGGTGGCGCTCGACTGATCGCCTGGGACCTCGGCATCGGCCGCGGCGATGCCGAAAGCCTCGATGAGCCAGTCCGGTAGCCCGAACCTCTTCAGGTTCTCGATGAAGTCCGCCGCCGACACGTCCAGGTATTTGACCTGCCGGCCGAGGACATCGGAAAAAACGGCCGCCTGGGCGTGGCCGTCCAGCAGTTCCGGGCCATTGAGGTCATAGGTCTGGCCGCCGTGTCCCGGCTCAGTGAGAACGGCGACGGCGACGGCCGCGACGTCGCGGGTATCGAGCAAGGCGATTTTCTTGGCGGCAGGCCCCATCGTGAAGGCACCCTGCTTGATCTGGCCGGCGCTGCCCAAGAGGTTCTGCATGAAGAAGTTTCCGCGCAGGATGGTGTAGGGAATCCCGCTGCCCTTGATCTGGCGCTCGGCTTCCGTGTTCCACACGCCGAAACCGACAGTGTGGTGCTCGGCGATTTTTCCGGACAGCTTAACGAGCCGGCCGACGCCAACCTTTTTGGCCTCGGCAAGAAGCCGTTCTTCCTGCCGCGCCGCGTGGGGTGAGCCCGGCGTGACGAGGAACAGCGTGTCGATTCCCTCGAAGGCGGCTGCGATGGTCTCCGGGTTCTCAAAGTCGAGGACGACGCCCTCGATGCCGCGCGGTTGGGGCGCGGCCGCCTTGTCTCGGCTGTGGAATCCGGCGCGCGCCGCCACGCCTTTGTCAGAGAGCTGTCTGGCAACATGGTGGCCGACTTTGCCGCCGGCGGCCGTAATCAGGATTTTGGGAGTTTCGTTCGCCATGATCGTGTCCTTTTGGGGATCGTTGGAAATTGCCATGCTTGAGGTGCCGGCTTATTTGCCGGCGGCGGGCACCGACTTGCGGAGCACGTAGGGCACCGAGTTCGAGCTGCCCGCGACCTTTACGGTCTCGGTCATGAGCGCTTTGACCTTGGGGTTTTCGCGCGCGGCCATGACCGCTTCGCGGCTTTCCCACTGGCCGTAATTGACGATCTGCGTGCGATCGAGGCTCAGGTGGAAGTTGAAGGACAGGAAGCCCGGCACACGGCGAACGGTCTCCTCTGCGGAATGCACGAGGTAGGTCAGCACCTCCTCAGCGCGCTCGGGTGTGACCGTGTAGGTGTTGATCGTCGTGACGTGGCCGGTGTTCGGGTCAAGCGTCGTGAGGCCCGTTGTAGGGGCTGTGGTGCTGGTGTCGTTTTCCATGTCGTACCTCCTAGTTAACTTAACGATACGTTACGTAAATATAAAGTCAAGACTTTTCTTTACGCGCCGTTCTGATAAGGTGTGAGGATGAAGACAAATTCACGTTCGCGGACCCGGACGGGTCGGCCGCTTAGCGTGGCGGCGGAATCACATGCGGCGATCATGGACGCCGTTTTTGCGCTGTTGCAGGAGGGGCCGGCCAAGGACCTGACAATGGAGGCGGTGGCTAAGAGAGCCGGCGTCGGCAAGCCCACGCTCTATAAGTGGTGGCCTTCAAAGGCCGCGCTCATCATGGCCATGTTCCATGAGCGGATTGCCGTCGCGGTGAAGCCTCCCGCGTCCGCCGCGACCGCGGAAGAGGCGCTTCGGACCACGATGCGCCGCTTGATAACGGGGCTCAACGGCCTCTTCGGGAAGGTTCTGGCCGATCTGATCGCGGAGGGCCAAGGCGATCCTGCCCTTCTGCGGGACCTGTTTGAAGATCACATCAGGGCGCGGCAGGCAGCCGATATCGCCGAGATCGAGCGCGCACAGGCGACAGGCGAGTTTACGGCCGCGGTCAATCCGGCGCAGCTGATCGACATGCTTTTCGGCCCGCTGATTTATAGGCGTCTGCTGGATTTGCCTCTGACTGAACAATACGGGGACGCACTGATCGACGCGGCCCTGCGCGGCGCTTGGCCTCGTGGCTGAGCTGGTCGGTCGAGGAAATCGGACGGGAGGCGACCGAACTCGAAACATCGACTTCGGCCGGATGGGTGCGCACACGTCCCGGCACCACGATGCGGCCGTCGTCGAAGCGCAGTTCCGGCTGTTCGTGCGCTGAACAGCCAAAAATGATCGGTGTGCGTCTGACCTCATGAAGCGCCGCCGTTCTTCGGCAAAAGATCGCCCCATGCAAACGAACCATCAACCAAAGGGACAGCACGGTTGCTCCCGCGCAGTCGCCGTCGGGCTGGCCGCCGGCCTCACAACGGGTGTCACCGCTTTTTCCCCTGCTTCTGAAATCAAATTAGTTGCCCGATGCCCGATGCAGCGCGGTCGCCGAAATGGTGGCCGCACGCGCTGCAAGCGTCGCATTCGCCCATCAACTTAGTTCGTCGAGCGCATTCGTGGCGGCGGGCAACAGGACCTGCTCAATCTCCTCGATCGGCTTGTTGCCGCCCATCGGGAACACTTTCATGAAATCGCTGCCGCCGATATGGACGGCCGAGCGGGTCGAGACCATCTGCAACTCGACGGCGATCCCGCGCAGATGCTCGAGCGCACGCGCGCCCCCCGCGCCGCCATAAGCGATGGCGGTAAAGGGCTTGCGGTTCCACTCCTTATAGGCCTGGTCGAGCGCGTTCTTGAGCGCGGCGCTGATTGAATGGTTGTATTCGGCCACCACGAAGATGAAGCCGTCGAACCCGGCGATCCGCTCCTGCCAGCGGAGCGCCTCGGGATCCTTGCTGGGCACGTGGAGGTTAGAGGCGACCTCGGCGAAGAAGGGCAGCGGGTGGTCACGCAGGTCGACCAACTCGACTTCCATGTCGTTGCGGGCTTGCGCCTGCTTCAACATCCATTGCGCAGGCTTGTCGGCAAACCGGGTCGGCCGGATGGAGCCAATGATGAGGGCAATGCGGGGCTTGGCGGTCATGTCATACTCACTTTCACGGTTGAGAAGGGTTTGAGTGTGGGGATCGATCAGGCGACCGCGATCTCCCTATTCGGCTGTATCACGGGCAGGCCGAATCGAAAGCTCGATGCGGTGATCGCGCCCATGAAGTCGGTCTGATGGTAGATGCGCGTTGCCGCGTCGTTGCCGGCTGCGCCGACGGCAACCATTAGCGGCAGGAGGTGATCTTCACGCGGATGCGCCGCGCGGGCCGAGGGCGCGCTGGTCCATTGGATGACGCGCCTGCGTCGCTCGTCAGGCGCGGTGGCGACCAGCGTTTCGTCGAGCCAGCGGTCGAAGGTCGCTGAAGCGCTGCCGCCCGTGCCGCTGCGCATCGCTGCCGTGTCGTGAAAGCTGAAGCCGCTGCCGATGATCACGACGCCCTCGTCGCGCAGCGGCGCGAGCAACTCGCCGGCCTGCAGGTGTGCAGCGGGATCCAGATCCGACCTGAGCGAGAGCTGCACCAGCGGCACAGCCGCATCCGGGTACATCGTGTGCATCAGGCTGAACGTGCCATGGTCGAACCCGCGCAGCGGATCCATCCCGGCTGCCAGACCGCCGCGTTCCAGCAGGTCGTGAACCCGTTGCGCGAGTGCCGGATCGCCCGGCGCGTCGTAGCGGATGCGATACGTGTGCTCGGGAAAGCCACCATAGTCATAGACCATCGGCGGGCAGGCGGAGGATGAAACCAGGAACCGACTCGCCTCCCAATGCCCGGAGATCATCAGCACGGCCCGCGGTGTGGCGCCCAGCTCGCACCGAACGTGGTGAAGCGATGCTTCGAGCTGGTCGTACATGCCTGGTCGAAGGTGCTTCAGCCAGGGCCACGGTCCGCCCCCATGTGAGAGGAAGTAGGTCGGCATTCTTGCAAGCGTCATGTTGTGTCCTTTCATCAGATCAGGTGGTAACCTTCAGAAACTAGATATCAGATGGTTCCCGGACGGACAAGGAGGCACTTTGCAGACACCTGATTACCAGGCAGAAACCGCCCAGTGCGTGCTCATCGGCCGTATGCTGGGGCAGGTCACCGACAAGTGGACGGTCCTGATCGTGCGCGTGCTTGGACGCGGGCCACGCCGCTTCAATGCACTTCGCCGTGAAGTGGGGGAGATCAGCCAGAAGGTGCTTGCTTCCACCCTGCGCGATCTGGAGGAGAACGGGTTCGTCTCCCGGACTGTGACGCCCGTCAATCCGCCCCAGGTCGAATATGCGCTCACCGACCTGGGCCGCGATTTCCTACGCCCGATTCGGGGGCTTGCCGAGTGGGTGCTCGAGAACGCCGCCCGTATCGATGCGGCACGTTGCGCGTATGCCGGCCGCGCATCAACGTGAATGATGCGGATAGGCAACTGGGGTGCCTCTGTCCCCAGACACTCAAAGCAGCTTTAAACCCGGCCGGCCTCAGCAGCCTGCAATCGCCTTGCCAGGCGGGCCAGACTGCTACGCACGACAAGACGGTGAAAGGGCTCAATGACCGCAAGGTAGGTGCGGCCAAGCCTGCCGTGACAATGCACCACCGTGGTCGCGTACAAGTGCTGGCTTTTCGATGTTTGCTGGCGCAAAAGCGAAAAGCGGAAATCCAGATGGATGTCGTCTTCGCCCAGAACGGTTTCGTCCTGGTCCTCACCGTGTATCGGAAAGAATTCGATTGTCTGCTTTAGCGGCGTGGTCAGACGCATCTGATTCGATGTTTTCACGCCGAACACGCCTATCGCCGTGTCCCGAACTAGCATGAGAGCGCGAAACCATGTGGGTGGGGATTCAAACATGGTGGTGGCGACGGCGCGCATGTCCGATGACGTTCCGGAGGAGAGATCGATGGCATAACAATCCAGAAGGTCTGCATCCCTGAACTGTTCAACGATGCAACTGTTCGCGGGTGGCATCTCACGTCTGACGTGCGTTTTCATAGCGTTCCTTTGCGTTGTCCGCGACCATACTGGCGCGGCGAACAGTTCATGACCCGCTTGAATGCCGCGCGGAAGGATTTCTCTGACTCGTACCCAGGCGCGGCCGGTTCTGGCAATCGACATCGGTCGGCTAGCTAATCAAAGTCCCTTCAATCAGGTTCCCTGGAAGCGTTCCAGCAACCACCTGCCAGCGGGGCCGGGCAATCGATCAGTCAGATAGGTGGCCTGGAAAGGCATTAAGCCTGCGGAAGGCCCTTCCAACTCGATGCGCACCAGACGGCCTTCCTTCAGGTCTTCACTGATCAGCCAGAGCGGCATGTGTCCCCATCCGAGACCAGCACGCAGGAAAGCGTGCTTCGCGCCAAGATCGGCAAGCCGCCAGATGTTCTTCCCTTGCACGCCGTAATCGACCCCACTGGTCAGAGATGAGCGATCAGTGAGCACGAGCTGTGTCTCGTCCAACACCTCCCGAAACGCGATGGGCCCTTGTCTACCTGCAAGGGGCGACCCGGGAGCCACCACCGTCACCATCTCCTCACTGAAAAGGCGTTCGGCTGCGAGTCCGGGAGGAAGGAACGGCAGTGTCCCGGTGATGCCGAGGCTGCATTGACCATTGAGCACGAGTTCTGCGACGCGGCCCAGCGCCTCGACATGGAGCCTGAGTGGCGTGGATGGGAAACGCTCCTTGAAGGTGCCGAGAGCATCGGTAAGGCACCGCTGCGGAAACATGACGTCAACGACGATGGAAAGTTCGGGCTCCAGGCCGGCGGAGAAGCTCCGTGCCTTGGCTGTCAGTGCGTCGGCACCCGTTACTACGCGGCGCGCGTCGGCCAGCAGGTTCGTTCCCTGAGCCGTCAACCTGGGATAGCGGCCGACCCTCTCGAACAACGCTACGCCGAGCTGCACTTCCAGGCTGGCGATGGTTTGACTTACCACTGACTGCGCCCGCCCGATTACGCGACCCGCAGCCGAAAAGCTGCCGTGATCCGCAGCAGCAACGAAAGTCCGCAGGTAATCAAGCGAAACGCCGTTCAACAAGCCATCTACTCCTTCGATAGGTGGTATCTAATAATATAGTCTTTTCAGAGACATCGGAAGGCCATACGCTACAAGCCAAGGAGCCTTCATGTCACAAAATATCTTCATCATTGGTGCGTCTGGATTCGTCGGAAGCACGCTGGCAAGACACTTCCTGGCGGACGGGCAGCGGGTGCTGGGGCTCGCGCGAACTGATCACGCCGAGGCAGCCGTGAGAGCGGTCGGTATCTCTGCGGTTCGCGGCGATCTTGACGCCAACATGGCGCCGGTGCTCGCCGCGGCACGCTCAGCCGAGGTGACAATCTACGCGGCACAGGTTGCCTTCGAGCGCGAGCCGGCCATCATCCGGACGGTGTGCGAAGCACTCGCGGGGGGCGGCAGGACATTCATCTTTCTGTCGGGCAGCGGCGTCTTCATGCAACGCACTGGTGGGGCGTGGAGCCCGGACAGCTTTGCCGAAGACGATCCCTTCGTGCCGGAGCCATTGGCGCTTCCGCGGGTCGAGGCAGAGGGCATCGTCCGCGCCGCCGCCGGGCACGGCCTGCGAAGCATGGTGATCCGACCGCCGGTCATTTGGGGGCCGGGCGACAGCGGGCCGGTCGCGAGCGTGTACCGCTCCGTCGCGCTCACCGGCGCCGCCTGCTACATCGGCTCCGGACTTGCCACCTATTCCAACGTGCATAGCGCCGATCTGGCACAGCTATTCTCGCTTGTCGTCGAGCGCGGGCAGGCGGGCGCGCTGTACCACGCCGTTGCCGGAGAAATCCCATACCGCTGGATTGCCGAGGCCGTGGCGCGCGACCTGGGCGTCCAGACGCGCAGCCTGACGATGGACGAGGCGGCCGACGTGTTCGGCCCGTTCGGGGCGCTGCTCCTGTCGGCATGCAGCCGCTCGCGCGATCCGCGGACACGAACCGAACTGGGCTGGAAGCCGACCAGATCCGACCTGCTATCACAGATCGGCGAGCCGCGGCTGCGCGCGCTCGCAAACCCGCAATCCAACCAGCAATCCAACCAGCAATCCAACCAGCAATCCAACCAGCAATCCAACCAGCAATCCAACCAGGGAAGCAATCCATGAACACACATGAAAACAAGGTCGCCATCATCACCGGCGGCAAGCAGGGCATCGGGCGTGGCATCGCCAGTCTTTTGGCGCAGCGCGGCGCGAAAGTCGTCCTCGTCAACCGCCAGGATGCCGCGCAGGAAGCTGCCCGGATCGGCAACGGCGCGATTGCCATCGCGGCTGACGTGACGAGTGAGACTGACTGGGTGCGGGTAGCCGCCGAGGTGGGGCAGAGATTCGGCCGTGCCGACATCCTCGTGCATGCTGCCGGCATTTACCCGATCACCGGGCTCGACCAGATGACGCAGGACGAATGGCGCCGCGTCATGGCGGTGAATCTCGACGCGCATGTGATCGGCGCCCGGGCGATCGTACCGCTGATGCGCAAGGCCGGTGGCGGGTCGATCGTCGCCGTGGGTTCCGACGCGGTCGGCATGGTGACACCGCCCGGATTCGGCTTTTCCCATTACATCACGTCGAAAATGGGCGTGGTCGGTCTCGTGCGCGCTCTCGCCAATGAGCTCGCGGCTGACAACATCATTGTCAATGCCGTCCATCCCGGCATCACCGACACGGAAGGTGCGAGCGGCATGCCGAACGAGCAGAAGGCGCAGGTCTACATGATGCAGGCGATCAAGCGGCTCGGCACGCCAGCCGACATCGCAGGCCCCGTCGCCTTCCTCACCAGTGACGATGCGCGTTTCGTGACGGGACAGACGCTGGTGGTTGACGGCGGCCTCATGCGGCTGTGAAAAATGACGGCCCAAGCACTGCAACTCGCGGCTCGGGCCGCCGGGGGCGGGCGGTGATTTATGGAGTTGCGCCACTGAAGATGTTTCATTGCGGTCGCCGAAGAGCTGCAATTCGCTCGGGCAGCGAGCGACTTCACATTGAACAGTCGCCGCTGTCGCGGGCCATCAAGGAGTTGGAAGAAGACCTGGGTGCCAGCTCTTTGTGCGCGCCACGCGCAGAACCTGCATGACGCGCGCAGGAAGCTATTTCGGGAACACTTGCCGCGTGTCTTCATTGCCTTGCAGCAGGCGAGTGATAGCGCGAAGGCTGCTGCCAACCGATTTCACAGTCAGTTGGGGGCTGCGCTCCCAGACGGCATTCCGCCGTCGCGCCCCTTCTCCTTTCTGGCGCTGTGTCGCAAGGAGGAGCCGGAAATCGAGATGCGTCTGTCAGAGGTTCCCCCGGCACAGCAAATCAAAGACTGCACGACGATCTGTATGACGTTGGGTTCGCGCGGTCAGATGAGGTCGGCCATGGCATCTTCGCCGAAGCCGTCTGGCGCGATCCTTTGATGATGGCGGTGCCTGCTCGCCATCCTCTGCTGACGTACAAGCGCACCCCACTGGTACCCGGAGATCCCCATGCATGCGAAGGCTATTCGCGACAGGTTGAACGAGTGCTACGGCAAGTCGATCGTGAGCCGCTGATTGCTGAGCGGGTGGCGTCCCTTGACCTGATGATGGCGATGGTAGCGGCGGGCTTCGCCTTGGATCTTGCCGGCACTTCACAGATCGCCGCAAGCCGTGACAAGGGATGGTGGGCCGGCCTCTGGCTGGTCACACGTCTGTTCTCACAACTGTCTGCTGCACCTGGACAACGGCCTTTCGAGGCGCTGGCTCGATTTATCGAGAGAGTAAGGACCGCCGTCCCGAGCAATTGAGGCAGGCGATCATCCCGTTCTGTGGGTTCGCCCGCCCTCCACAGCATGTGCGAGTGCTCCAAACGTCTGGTTTCCATTCCGCAAAGGCCCGGATCATGGGCGCCAGACTTCCTTGTTGCGGGCTCGGGCATAACGCGTTGTGGCTCCAGCCGATCAGGGGAGCAAGTTCCGGGAAGCGAGTCCAATTCTTACGTCGGTTCTCTGTGACCTGATGCGCGTTGTCCGCGGCCATACTGGCGCGGCGAACAGTTCATGACCCGTTTGAATGCCGTGCTGAAGGATTTCTCGGACTCGTACCCAAGCGCGCGGCCGACCCGGGCAACCGAGTCACGGGAACGCGTCAGCCTGTCTGCGGCGAGCCTCATTCGCCATCGCGTCAGGTAGTCCATCGGCGAGAGGCCGACGAGTTCCCTGAACCGAAGCGCGAAGGTCGTGCGCGACATGGCGGCCTGCCCGGCGAGCGTCTGCAAAGTCCACCTTGCGCCGGGCGCGTCGTGCATGGCATTGATCACTGCGCGCATGCGCCTGTCCGCCAGGGCGAACAGCCAGCCGACACCATCGTCGCTCGTCGTGGACAGCCGCATGCGCAACGCCTGCACCAGCACCATGGTGGCCAGTTGCTGGGCGACGATGTCGGCACCAGGTTGCGGCTCATGCATTTCCTGTCTCATGCGCTCGATGCACCATCGCAGCGTTGACAGGCCAGGCTCGTCGCGCACGTGAACGATGGTGGGCAGCATGTTCAACAGCAGATCGGCCTGGCCATCGGCCAGCGTGAAGTATCCGCCAATACTCAGGAATCCGCCGCCGCCGTTATAGGTCACGACGCGGCCGTCCTGGATCTGCGGCAGCAGCGTGCGGACATCAACCGGCTCGACTGCCATATCGCTCGCGATGCGAAACGGCCGTCCACTCGCGAGCAGGAAGCACTCACCTTCCGTGACCTTCACGGGCTCAGGTTCGCCTTCCACCGCGACCCAGCACTGCCCGTGAAGAACCGCATGGAATTTGATGCCGTCGTGCGGACCAAATCGCACGGCCCAGTCTCCGCCCGCATCGAAGCCGCCCGACACGTAGCTGCGCAGTTCCAGCAATGACAACACATCCGATAGCGGGTCCATAGCGAGTTCCGAACGAATGAATACCAAATACGGACTATAAGGCGTAGATCGTACCGCTTCAATGCCATAACCTGTGCTTGAAACAGAACAGGAGGTGTGTGATGCGCGTATTCGTGACGGGAGCGACCGGCTGGGTTGGCTCGGCAGTGGTACGGGAACTGATTGAAACGGGGCACCAGGTCACGGGGCTGGTGCGCTCGACGGAGGGCGCCGTGAAACTCACTGCCGCCGGTGCGCGGCCGCTCATGGGGTCGCTCGACGATATAGAGCGCTTGCAGGAGGGCGCTTCTGGAGCGGATGCCGTCATCCACACCGCCTTCAATCACGACTGGTCGCGCTTTGCCCAGAACAGCGCCGAGGAACGGCGCGCCCTTGAGGCAATCGGCGTGACGCTCGAAGGCTCCGGTCGCCCGTTTCTTGTCACGTCCGGCGTCGCTTTTCTGGCCCCTGGCCGGATCGCGACCGAGGACGATGTCGCACCTGCCGCGTCTGAACGTTTTCCGCGCGCCCCCGAGGCCGTGGTTTCACAACTGCTCACGCGCGGTGTGCGGGCTGCCGCCATCCGCCTGGCGCCATCCGTTCACGGCCTGGGTGACCACGGTTTCGTGCCGCGTCTGGCGGCTATCGCTCGCGGAAAGGGTGTCTCGGCTTACGTGGGCGAAGGGGTCAACCGCTGGCCTGCCGTGCATCGGCTCGATGCCGCCCGGGTCTACCGGCTTGCATTGGAGAAAGTGACGGCGGGGCCTTTTCATGCAATCGGCGAAACGGGCGTCGCGCTCAGGGACATCGCTAAGGCCATCAGCCGTAGCCTCGGCTTGCCGCTGGTTTCCCTCTCTCCAGATGAAGCGGTCGCACATTTTGGATGGTTTGCGCCATTCGCGTCAATCGACGCGCCCGCCACCAGTGATCGCACGCGAGCGCTTCTGGACTGGACGCCGGAGCGGCCAGATCTTCTCGCCGGTCTCGCGCAACCGGGCTATTTCTGCCCCGGGCCGGCTGCGTCTTCCCACTGACCTGACAGCGAAGGAGGACGGAATGCGCGTTTTCGTTACTGGCGCCACAGGCTTCATCGGATCGGCCATTGTTCGTGATCTTGTCGCAGCAGGCCATCAGGTGACCGGCCTCGCGCGTTCCGCAAACGCCGCCGCTTCGCTTCAGGCTCACGGAGCGAAGGCGTGTCGCGGAACGATCGAGGATATGGACGTCCTGCGCCGGGCGGCGGCCGAAGCCGACAGCGTTATTCACACCGCTTTTTTTCATGCGCTCTCGCATGCGAGTCGCCTTCGTCGGTTACGGATACTGCTCGGCGGCCGCCCGGGCGGCATCGTCAGGCGATTCTCGACCACGGCAGTCGAAGTGGAGCGATGCGCCATCGAAGCGTTCGGTGGCGCGCTCGGCGCAAAGAAGGGATCGCTCGTCATCGCATTTCCGACGATGGCCATGGCGCCGGAGCGTCCAGCGCTGGAAACCGACGCCCCTGATCCTTGTGCGGTGGGTGGCCTCAGGGCGGCATCCGAAAAGGCGGCCCTGGATCTCGTTCGGACCGGTGTGCGCGCTACGGTCGTCCGGCTGCCGCCGTCGGTGCATGACCAGACCCGGCTCGGGCTCGTCACGCGGTTAATCGACATCGCGCGAAAGAAGCGGGTCTCCGCGTATCCCGGTGATGGAAGAAACCGCTGGGCCGCTGTGCACCGGCTCGACGCGTCACTGTTGTTCCGGCTCGCGCTCGAAAACGGTGAGGCGGGTGCCCGCTATCACGCCGTGGCCGAGGAAGGCATTCCGTTTCGCGACATCGCTCAGGCGATTGGGCGCCATCTCGACGTTCGGGTGGTGCCTTTGTCACCCGAAGACTCGGCGAGGCATTTCGGCTGGCTCGCCCCCTTTGTCGGGACGGATAACCCGGTTTCCGGTCGGGCCACACGCGAACGGCTGCAGTGGGAGCCCCGCCATTCGCCACTGATGCACGATCTCGCGGCCGTCTTGCAGAACGCGCCGCGGTAAATGTCGAGGCGCACCGTTCCCCAGACATATAGTTTGGACACCTTACATGTGATGGCCGTCCGCAAAAGCTGATTCGCTGCCTGGTCAGCCGCAGGTACGGCTCGGCAAGTACCGTGGTCACAACCAACAGACCGTTCTCCGAATGGCACGAGGTGTTCCCGAACGCCGCGTGTGTCGTCTCGCTCGTTGACCGGCTGGTACATCGCGCCGAAGTCATTGCCATCGAGGGCGAGTCCTACCGGGTCAAGGAAGCGCGCGAGAGGGCCGAACAGCGCGCCAGCAGACGCAGTAGCGCGCGTGCGGAGAAGAAATCATGAAGCGCCTGGCAAACCTGCCTTCGGGCATTGCCCGCGGGCTCGACTTCCTGATACCGGACAACTGATCGCCGGAACAGGCACTCGCCGTCGTCGAACTCATCGAGGATCTGCGTGCGCGGATCGGCACAGGCGCCCACGTCCGTTGCCTTGGCAAAGGCAGAAAGATGAGATGCACTCCGCTGCGTCCGGATGTCGTTGCCGTCCTGAAAGCGTGGCTGCTGTATCAACCAGGCGAACCCGGACCCGGTCTTCCCCAGTTCGCGTGGTGGTCATCTCAGTGCCGATGCTCTTCAGGGACTGGTGTCGCGCAACGCCGAAATCGCGTGTCTCTCGTGCCCCTCGCTGAAGAAGAAGTCATAACGCCTCATACGCTTCGGCACACGGCGGCGATGAGCCTGATGCATCACGGCGTCGGCCTAGCCGTGATCGCGCTCTGGCTCGGTCACGAGTCCTCCGAGACTACTCAGATCTACTTACACGCCGACATGAAACTCAAGGAACGCGCGCTGGCGCACGCCACGGCAAGCGGTGTCGCGCCGACACGCTACAAACCTCCCGACCCGTTGCTCGCCTTCCTGGAGGCTCTCTGATAATGCCGACAATCGGAGTGATCGGGAACAGAGATCGGCCAACCGTTGTGTCCGTGCATTCATGACGCGGCATAATCGGGGAGTCGGCATAACCCCTGCGAAAACGCGATTCGCCCCTTCTGCGTAGGGCGTCGCTCATGGTTGTTCTCAGACACCGTCGATGGCGCGAATGCTAGCGCCAATCTCTATGCATTGGTCGAAACCTGCAAGGCCAATCGAATCGGCCCGTATCGCTACCTCACCTGGCTGTTCCAGCGGTTGCCTCTGGCAAAGACGGTCGATGACTACGACGCGCTGCTACCCTGGAAGCTGCCGGCCAATCTCCGCTGATCCCGTTCCTACCACGCGTCACGCGCGCCGCCACCTGAATTGAGCGGCGTCGCTGATGGACCGCATACGGCTGACGCGTGAGCACGGATGCGGCGGAACGCGAGGTAACGCGACGTAACACGACTAACCGGCTTCGCGCGCTGGCGCAGATCCTTCGCGGCGTTCTGGCCGATCGCAGACGGCGCCCGAGGTTCGGCAGGTCGGGAGGCAGACGCATCGCCCGCACGGGTGCGCACTATCGGGAGGACTATGGGAGGCGCAGCCCGTGGGCGAGACGGGTTTTCCTGGTCAGCGCCCGGACAGGAAACCGGACGCGACCGGCAGTGTCGACGTGCTCATGCCGGAAGTGCCAGTGGTCTCCCCCGGGTGTTGCCCGGCGGTTACACGGGAGGTTCTCGCCGGGCGCTGCGGCCCCTGAATTCCACTGCGCCACCAAGGAGCAGCATCGGGGGCTTCCCGCTATGCGTCGATCAGTGTGTCCGCCATAGTCGTTCGAACGTGGGTTCCGGCCCGTACTGCCATGTTGGCATGCACGCTGTCCTCGACCACCCTGCCGGCAGCGGCTGGCCCATGCTTTTTTCCTGACTGCCTTCCCCGTCTGGCCAGCATGGTTCCGCGGCAGTCCGGCGCGCCGCAGTGGCAGGCGTACCGCTCCCGAAGCTGGCGCGTATACCGCCCTTCCACGAAGAGCGCATAGTCGATGCACAGTTCAGCGCCCGCCCGCACCCGCTTCACCGTGTGAATGAAGATGCGGCCGTCGCGATCTTCGGCTTCGCAATTGGGGCGACACGAATGGTTAAGCCATCTGGCGCTGTTCCCGCCGATTGCGCCGTCGATAACGGTACCGTCGCCGACGTCGAAGTAGAAGGTGTGGTCCGGCTGTGCCGGATCGCGCGGGTGACGAAGCAGCGCCTCATCCCACGAGATCCGTTCGCCCAGGTACTCACAGATGAGTTCGCCGGCCGCAAGCGCGCGCGTGGCGAATACGCCTCTGCCGTGAACGGCCGACCGCCGTACAGTAAACCGGCTGCGAGGACGCGGAACAGTGGCAGCTTTTAGCGAGGTGTCAAAGGCGTTCATCAGCGGTGTCGTCGATGCGGTTGCGAGAGCTGAAGAGGCCAACTCCCGGAAAGAAACACAGATTGCACGGTAGCAATTCCGTTTGCAACCAGTGCAGCGCGTCGCCTGCGTCAACGCTGCGAAGCAGGGAAAAGCGCCGTGGGGCGTGAACCGGGCTGCCTGCCAGTTGCGTCAGGCCTGCAAGCGCTAGAGTATCCTCAGGTCACGGATTCTGCCGATGTGCGGCGATCGTTTCACGATCAGGTCTGCGATGAATTCGGGGAGCAGGGCGCGTGGAATGTTCGCGGGAATGTCGTCGACCAGCTGCGAGGCGACGCGCGCGATAAAGTCGTCGGGGGCGTTTGCCAGACTGTGCTCATAACTGACTCGGTACTCCATGATCAGCCGTGATCCGACGGATATTTTCTGTGCGGCTGATTCTATCAGCAACTGTAGTGACGGTTGGCGATCGAGCCGGCGGCTTCCGGCGAATGCAGAGAGGGGTTCCTATTGGTCGGCGAAAGTCTGCGGTTAGGAGTCTGTCTGTGCAGGTGTTGTACCGGGGCGCATCGCCAGAGAGGCACTGCACGACGCCAGCCTACATATGGACGAAGCAGTACGAGCGATGCGCGGTCAGTCTCCCGGCCTTACCGTCAGCGCTCGCGCTGCTCACTTTTCCGGTACCTGGAACCGCGACAAAGACTCGTTCGCAAGGCACCTGCTGCCGGAGGAGGCGCGGGTGGATCGCCGGTTCCTATACCCGCTCCGCGCTGACAGGTCTGACGAAGCACGGTGTCCATCGGTCTGGCGAGGGTGCCCGGTCTGAAAGCCAGGTCGTTATCCAGAGGGCAGCGTGACGTGCATTCTTTCTGTGTGTCGGGTGATGGCCGACGTGTGCGCAAGGGACCTGACGATTCAGATGTCTTCATCGTCGTTTGGCGCGATCGGCGACAACGCGTCGGTGGCAAGAAAAACGTTCAACTGTTCCTCGGCCTGCGTAATCCGATGTGAGGGGAGTGTCGAGATCTGTTCGTCGTGCAGCGACAGAACGTGTTCAAGGGCTCGCCCGTCAGCTTCACCTAGCGACCAGTCGCTTGCGGCCTTGATGCGCACGGCAATAGCATGCAGCGCCGCCTCGGAGATCCGGAAGGGCCCGAGGGAGCGACGACCATTCAACATTGCATGAATGAAATAGGCGAGGTACACGGTCCTGAACAACCGGCCGATCAGTTCCATATTGCAGTTTCCCGAGCGCAAGGCGACAAGAGCAAGATGGTGCTCGAGTGAGCGGCGACGCCAGATCGTCGCAGGCAGCGGCAGCAACATGTCCCGCGTCATCGGCCGTTTACCGCCAGATTGCCTGGGCTTGCGTTGTTTTGGAGTCGGTGCCATCGAATAGTTTTCAGTCTGTTGGCACATTTTACGGCACGCGCAAGACCCGTAGGCCGCAGCTGGAAGAGGGGCAAGGCGGTTTCGGCGTGAGCCTTAATCCAGAGTTCCGCACCCAGCGGCCGTATGCACATTGATCCCGGCGCGGGACAGGCCACTGGAGGGGCATCCATGCTGTTCAACGACAGGGTCGTGGTGGTGACGGGCGGGTCGCGAGGCATCGGGCGCGCAATCGCGCTGGCAATGTGCGCGGCACTGCGCCCATGTTGTGCTGAACTACTGGAGCAATCCGCTGCTGCCGGGACAAATCGATCATCAGATCGACAGCGTGCTCGGCGAAATCCGCGGTACCGGGCGCGAAGCGATCGCTGTGCCGGGCGACACCGGGCGATCGGAGACTCTTGTGCGGCCGCCCTGGGGCCGCACCGGCTCCGTTGCAATTCGGTCTTGCCGGGCATGATCCGGACCGAGATCAATGAGGCCGACTTGCGCGTGCCCGACAAGCGTGCCTATTTCGAGCAGCGGATTCCGCTTGGCAGGCTGGGGAAGCCCCGGACGACGTCGCCGACTGCGTGGTGTTCCTCACCTCCGATATGGCGCGCTACGTGAACGGCGCGGCGCTGCTGGTCGACGGCGGCCTGTTCGTCAATCTGCAATGAGCGAGGGCATATGGAAACGATCGCAATCCGGATGCAATTGAGGCCGGGCGATGAGGCAGCTTATCGCGCGCGGCACGACGCAATCTGGCAGAGCTCACGCAGATTCTGCGCGATGCGGGTATCGCCGACTAATGGATCTTTCTCGACGACGAGACCCATCACCTGTTCGCGTTGCTCAAGCGATCTGCGAATCACACGATGAACCGGCTTGCCGACGAGGACGTGATGAAGCGCTGGTGGGCGGATATGGCGGAGCTGATGGCGACACGTCCGGACGGGCGCCCGCTTGAGCACCCGCTTAAACCGATGTTCCATATGGCGTGACGCGGCCGACAGGAAAGAGCCATGCAAGTAGCGGATCCGCCGTAGTGCTTCGCGTCGTAGCCCACTGCCGGCGAACCCGATGCCGGACGGCCGCTGTATGCCAGCATCTGTCCTTCCTGGGGACGCCGACAGGTTGCGCGACAGTTGGCTGGATGCTGCCCATCCGGCGTTCTGGGGCGACACTGCCCGGCTGCATAGCGTCACGGACCAATGCGTTGTTCGCCGACAGCGCCACGAAAATCGACGTCCTGAAGGTCGTGTACGTCCAGGCGATTCATGACGCGTGGACGTTTTCTCGACGAAAGTCGACTGGCTGCAGGCGCTCGCCGACGATCCACTGTCGATGGGCAAGCCGAAGGCATCGTCGCGGGAGTCCACCTGCTGCCCACGGATGCCGGCGCGCTGCTGGCCGATGCGGCGGCCCACCACAACGGTGTCGGTCGCCCGCACCGCGCTACCGTCGGCTCCCGGCCTAGCTACCAGTGCGTGACCGCCGCTGAGCACGCCGTTGTTGACGAACGTTCCGTTGTCTAGCCTCACGCCCAGTCCGCCGGAGTGTGCTCCGTTGCCTTTTTTACCCATCCGTTGTTGACGATTGAAAGGTGACCAAGAGCCGTAAGGCTTCCGAGCCAATTTCCGCTCGAAAGTTGAGCGCTCTCATTAACCGCGCCGGCAAGGGCCACAGTCGCGGCAAACCTACCAGCCCATGTGTTTGGCGCTCCACTGAACGCTTGCGAGACCATCGACAATGCAGCGGATCAGCGCGCTAGCGGTGATTATCAGCGCCTGAGATGTGCGCTAACTGGAATGTAGATGTAGCCGCGGAGCAGGCGCTGCCGGAAAACCACCAAACGACCTTTCTCGAGTTTGCGCTTAAGCGACCCACTCACGCTACCAGCGGCAGCGTCACTCTGACCTGCAATCCTCCGCACTCACGGTTGCGAAGCGCAATATCGCCGCCATGAGCCCGAACGACAGCTCGCGCCGATGTCAGTCCCAAGCCCATACCTCCCGTGCCGCGGTTTCGCGATTGCTCGAGGCGAAAGAACGGCGTGAATACCTGTTCTAGCGCGTGAAGGGGGATGCCGGGGCCCAGATCGCTGATTTCGACAACGAGTTGCGTCGCTGAATGGATCAGTTGAAGTTCCGCGCTGTTGCCGTACTTCAACGCATTGTCGACGAGGTTCATGCAGGCTCGCCTCAATGAAAACGGACGCCCGTTGAACGCGAGGCGATCGGGGCCGGAGTAAAGGACGGGCTGACCCTGGTCACCATAGTCGTCGGTAATGGTGCGCAACAAGCCGGCGAAATCGAAAACCGTTGCGTCCTCGTCCTTGTAGTCGTCCCTGAAAAAGGAAAGCGCCGAGTCCGCCATTGCCTGTAGGTCGTCGACGTCGCGAAAGAGGCTCGCCCGTTGATCGTCGTCCTCGATAAACTCACCACGCAGCCGGATCTTGGTGAGCGGTGTGCGCAGATCATGCGACATGGCGGCGAGCATCAGCGTTCGGTCCTCGACGAATTTGCGCACTTGTGCCTGCAATGCGTTGAACGCCGCAATTGCCGCGCGCAGTTCTCCCGGTCCGGATTCGCGGACGGGGCCCGCGCGCGGGTCGCCGCCGATGCGGCGCAAGTCTTCCGCGAACTGCCTGATCGGCTTGGCGAGAAAGTAAGTGGCAAGCACGGACGCGGCGAGAATCGACAACACAACGCATCCGAGTGCCACGGCTATCTGCCGCGGTTGCGGCAGTCCCCAGTCGCGCTGCGTGGCGATGAATACCACCCAGCTGCCATCACCTAGCTCCACTGCGAGAAAGTAGGCGCGCGGATATCTGCCGCGAGCGAGCTGGATGTCGGCGGCGAGCGGATCGTCCGAGCTGAAAAATACGCGCGGACGCTGGCGGCCTTCCGTCAGGAACCAGCTGTCCAGATCTGAATCCCGATCGGGCGGTTGCGCCAGGGCGAGGCCGCGGGCAACCGGCGAGGCGGCCGGATACCATTCAGCCCGCTTGGATTCAATGCGCACAGCACGGGCCAGCCTCGGACGATCGATCGCGGAAGCCGCGTCCATCATGCGCACGGTGTCGTCGGCCCTGTCCAGCAACGCTGTCTCTCTCGCCGTCGGGCCGGCAAGATGGTTGAAGAGCATGGCGAGGCCGAGCACGCCGATGATGGCCGCGCCGACTGTCAGCGCGATCCGCCAGCCGATGGTGTCCGGCGCACGCAACCGTACGTTCATCCGCGTCGCACCGCCGGCGTGAACATATAGCCCCCGCCGCGAACCGTGCGAATCACGGAAGGCGTTTGCGCGTCAGTGTCGAGTTTGCGACGCAAACGGCCGACCTGCACGTCGATGCTCCGGTCATAGACCTCATGCGCCGATCCGCGCGTGAGATCCAGCAGTTGATCGCGCGTCAACACCCGTTGAGCGTGCTCCGCAAACACGAGCAGAAGATCGAACTCGCTACTGGAAAGGATGATCAGTGTGTGGTCCGCGGAGCGCAGTTCGCGCCGGGCAATATCCAGACGCCACCCGGCAAACGACAGTACAGGCCTCGTCTCTGTGCCCGTCGCCGCCGCGCCAGTCTGCGTCGTCCGGCGCAGCACAGCCTTTACTCGTGCGAGCAGTTCCCTCGCATCGAATGGCTTCACCAGATAGTCGTCGGCGCCCATCTCGAGACCCACTACGCGATCAACATGATCAGCGACTGCGGTGAGCATGATCACCGGCACCTTCGACGTTGCGCGTATGCGCCGGCAGAGGCTGAAGCCGTCCTCGCCCGGCAACATGACGTCCAGAATGACGATATCGACGTGCTGAGCGTCGAGCGCCGCGAACAGGCTTTGTCCGTCGGTCGCAATGCTCACATCGTGGCCATGCTTGCGAAAAAAAACCGTCAGCAAGGACCGGATGTCCTCTTCGTCGTCAACCACCAGTACGTGCGGCATATAAGTCATTTCCAGATGCTAACTGGGGCTGGCCCGCGATTTATGTCTGCTGTGCGTCCCGAGTATTTCAGGGGCGACACATTGTATCGGTGCCGTAAAAAACTGCACATCATGCCGTTGAATCTCCTGCGTAATCTCGGGCTCCCCGACTGGAGATTTCTGAATGGCAATATCATCGAAAACGGCGCGGCGCCGAGGCGCCGAATTGGCGCATGTCACGAGAAAAAATCGTCGCTGTGAATACGGGGCCCTGCTGGCTGCGGCTTCACTTGTCCTGAGTGCTGGCAGCGCTCGCGCACAGAACGCCAGCAACCCCGAAGGGTCTGGCTTCACTGTCCTCAGCAATGCCACCAATGTCACTCACTGGGGGCTGGGCGCCGCCGTCGGTATCGAACCGTCGCCATATAAGGGCGACAGTGCGAGGATCACGCCGATTCCGCTTTTCTACGTGGACAACAAATGGATCAGTGCCTACGCGACGACGCTCGATCTGAAAGTCGGGCAATGGGATGGCATCACCTTCGCCTTGCGTGGCAGAGTGGGCGTTCTGGAGGGATATAAAGGATCCGATGCACCGATTCTGAACGGCATGGAGAACCGGACGAGTATTACCTTCTGGTACGGCCCGGCACTCGGATGGCATACCGGATTCGGAACACTGAGCGCCAGTTACCTTATCGGCGGAAACAAGGGGCAGCAGGCGACCCTGGAGTTCAGAAAAGCGTTCGAGTCAGGGAAATGGACGATCGAGCCTCACGCGGACCTCAGGTGGCTGAACGACAAATATGCCGACTACTACTTCGGCGTGACTCGGTCTGAGGCACGTGTGGGACGACCCGCGTACGAAGGGAAATCCACGCTGAATGCCACCATCGGCACGCGCGTCGCCTACCAGATCACGCAGCAGCAGTCCGTCAGCCTCGATTTGCTCGTCACGCATCTCGGCAGCGGGATTTCCGATAGCCCGCTCGTAGGTCGGCGTTTCATTCCCGCAGCCCGCCTGGGCTATCTGTATCAGTTCAAGTAACGTGGGGCATCTTGTATGCCCCGGCTTGTCGCGCCGGGCCGGGACTGATATCGCACAATGCAGAAGCTTGCCCGTTGGTGCCCGCCCGGTTGAACTTCGCATTTGAAAGGAGCAGTTCAATGATGTTTGGCCGGTTTCACGCCGCACCGGGTCGCCACCTCGCGTTTGATGAGCGCGCGGAACGCAACGGCATTGACAATCGCCATGTCGTGCGCGGCGGGTTGCGGGCTGACAATATCCGCGGCTTTGGCTTGCCTGGCGACGTGCTTTCCGGCTGGAAAGCGTGGTCGTCAAGCGACGATCAGCCTGATGCGTCGACAAGCCAAGGTCTGGCCGGAAACATGGAACTACTGCGTGTGAATCAGCAGAATGCTCAGCTGCGCCGGGCGCTCGACGAAACGCGGTGGGAACTCGAGGTATTGGTCGAGGCACTGGAATACGGCAGAAGCATTGCCCCAACGTAGGCTTAGGTCAGGCTCACAGTCGGTGACGCGCTCGACAACCCGGCGTATGCAGATTGCCAGCTCACCGCTGAACCGGACTGAGAACTATGAACTAGGATCTCGGATTAGCGGCGTTGGTCGACGGGAGATAGGCGGCTAGACAACTGGAGTTTGTGCGAGGATTTAGAGAGCCTGACAGCGATGCGGCAGCATCGCGTCGATGTCGCTGGCTCTATGGTGCAAGCTTTACCGACTTGCGGTTTATGCGTAAGCGCTAATCTGAGCGCACGGACACGCGCTTGAACGTCGCCTAGCGCCGCGCTGCTCTGGCGAAACCAAGACCGAGTTCTCAGCGTCATTGCTGCGCGTAGTCGAGATGGCGCCGGCATCGACGACCCGTCCGAGCGGTCACCGATGAGTCGTACCGTCGGCAATGGTGCCAGATGCACGAGGATTGTTCCGGTTAATTATGCTGGACCGGGCGCCGGCCTGCAGACATCGCAACTTGACCGCTGGGCGACCGCAATTCCTCTCTAAGCGGTCGTTTAGCGTTGCGGAGACATGAACGGCAGCTCAGCGGGCGCGTACCGCCGATCGCGGACAGGCGGATGCAGAGACGCGAGCAGGGAGATCCGTCCAACCTTCATGTCCTTTTATGGCCGTAGGTGATTTCCATGCGTGATCGCCGGCTTGCGTCACGCAGCCGTGCTTCATCACATGTTGGCCAGCATCGGATATCGTTTGGCGCCTTCTTCGGTCGCATCCGGCATGTCACCTTGCTTCGGTGCAACAGAAAACAAGCACGGGACCTGATGACCACTTTGCCGGGATATTCTAGCGTTCTCAGCGGGAGGGCGGTGTGGCGGCGTGCGCGGACCCCTCGCGTGATCAGGTTTGCGGACGCGAAACTCTGGTCCGACGGGCTGACGGGGATTTTTCACGAACCTTCAATTGCCCTTGTAACAACGCAACCTGCTTAGCGAGACCGTCGCGTTCGTGCCGCAAACCACGGGCCTCCTGCGTGACGCGATCGTGCAGCTTCTCATGCCGCTCGGCAAGGCGCCTTTGTTCGGCGGCGTCCGCCGATATCCGCTCGACGTCGCAGACAAGCTGCTCATTGCGCTTCCGGGCCTCGGAGAGCGCAGCCTCCGCCCGACGTTGTGCGTCGCGTGCCTCCTCGGTCTGCAGCATGACGCGTTTCTGGACACCTTCGAGCCGCGCCGTCGCACGACCGACCTCTGCACGCAAGGCCGCTTCGTGTTCGGCGTAGGTGGCTCTCAACGTCTCGATTTCACGAAGATGCGCTGATCGCACGTCGCGCAGCAACTGTTCGGATTGCGCGCGCACAGCGTCCCTTTCCGTCATGGCTGCTTCGGCCAGCCGGAGATCAGCGTCACGACCAGCCTGGACCTGCGCGTGGTCAGCAAGCACTACGGCAAGTCGAGCCTGCTGGCTGTCAAGCTGGGCGCGAACGTTGCGAACTTCGGCCTGAAGTTCCGCATTGACGCTCTCGAGCGCCCGCGCGCGCGCGATGGCGGCCGCTGCTTCCCCTTCGAGTTCGTCGCCACGTTGTGCAAAGACCCGTTCGCCCTGTTCGACCGCGAGCGCCCACACCGACAGCATCGCACTGGCAACCGCAGGCGGCAGGGCTGCGGCGAGTGCGTCGTTGCGCGCCTGCTCGTCCTTCCACAGCTTCAGTTCGTCATTGATGGTGGTGCGGCTACCCTGGCGGATTTCCGCGTAGATCAGGTCGACGGTGAGCTCATGCGCGAGCCGGCCTGAGGTGACAAGTTGTGCGGCGGCCTCCCGGGTGCGGATTCGGGTATCACTGATACGGCTCATGAGCGGGATTTCACGGTGAAAAGCGGTCGAGAAGGGCGTTTTGCCAAGAATATTATAGATGTATATCTCTGTATAACGTTATACATGTAACGGTACAGTTGGAAAATTTGTGATAACGCGCATAATCACAACTTCCGATCGTGTACGCTGCCAGACACCCACTCTAAAACGCGCCACACCCATGAATCTGCCTGCCACCGCGCCCGCGTCGCCCGAACCGGACCTGTCGTTGGGGCTCCCTCCCGCCCTGGATGGGCGCAACGGCACCAACCGCGCACGCGGCGGTCACCTGCAGGTCGCAGCCGACACGGACGTCGAGGCTGTGCGGTTGTGGCTTGCCGAATACGCGGGTTCGCCGCACACCTTGCGCAGCTATCGCAAGGAGGCGGTGCGGCTGTTGCTGTGGGCCACGCAGGCGCTCGGCAAGCCGCTCTCGAGCCTGATGCGCGAGGACTTCCTGCTGTACGAGCAGTTTCTCGCGGCGCCCACGGGCGACTGGGCCGATCCGGGCCGGCCACGGCGAGGCGGCACCCGCCGGCTCTTTGACGGGCCGCTGTCCGAACGCAGCCGGCATCAGGCGCTTGGCATCGTGTCGGGCCTGTTGTCCTATCTTGTCAGTGCCGGCTATCTGGCCGGCAATCCGCTCGCGCTGCGCCGCCGGACGGGCGCGGCGGCCAGGCGCACGCCGCGGGTCGAACGGTATCTGGATCACGCGCTCTGGGATCACGTGCTCGCCAGCATCGAGCAGTGGCCGCGGGTCACCGCACGTGAACAGCAGCACCATGAGCGCAGCCGCTGGCTGATCCGCCTGCTGTATCACACGGGGCTGCGGGTGTCGGAAGCCGCGAACGCGAAGATGGCCGATTTCTACCAGCGCCGGGGCAAGTGGTGGCTGCACGTGCTCGGGAAGGGCGGCACGGAAGGGGAGGTGCCGGTGAGCGCAGCGCTGATGGCCGATCTTGCCCGGTACCGGGTCTATCATGGGCTCGCACCAACGCCGTCGGGCAGCGAGACGGCGGCCGCGGTGTTGAGTGTGGCGGGCGACCCGCACAAACACCTAACCCCGGCAGCGGTCTATCTGATCGTCAAGGAAGTGTTCCGACGCGCCGCCGATCTGCTCGAGGCGGGTGACGTGGCTGGCGCTGAAACGCTGCGACGTGCGTCGACACACTGGCTCCGCCACAGTGCAGCTTCGCATCAGGCCGATGCCGGCACCGACCTGCGTTTCATCCAGAAAAACATGCGTCACGCGTCGATCCAGACAACCGGCATCTATCTTCATGCTGAAGATGATCGGCGGCATTCCGAGACCGTACAAGAGTGACGACAACATTGCACCGGAAGTACACCCCAGCGCTACGGGCATCTGAAGCGATGCGAAACCGATCGCGCGAACGTGTTCGAGTTGAGTCGGCGGTGACGGGATGGCGTTCGAATCGCGTCACGCAGGCTATCGAAACGGCTGAGCAGAGTCCACTTCCAAAGTGGACGAACGTACACTAATATAGAGTCATGGGGCGGCCGAACAAAGACCACATCTATCTAGAGAAAATCCGCGAGTATTTCGGGATGTACCGGTCGTTGCCGTCCTACGCGGAGCTAGGCAGGATGCTGGGCTTCAAGACGAAGAACGCGGCGTTCAAGGCGGCTGAACGGCTCACCGCCGCCGGGTTTCTAGAAGCGGGGCCAGGCGGGCGACTGGTTCCAGGCCCCGGATTCTTCCAGATCCCCTGGGTGAGTGATCGGCTTCCCGCTGGCCCTGTCGAAAGCGGCAGTGTTTCAGATGCGCTGGAATTTCAAGACATTCAGGAGTTGCTGATAGAGCGGCCAGCAGAGACGCTCCTTGTTACAATCCGCGGCGACTCGATGATCGATGCAGGCATTCTCGACGGCGACATCGCGATAGTGCGTAAAAGCAGCAACGCAACAGCTGGTGATTTTGTGGTTGCGCTGGTCGACGGGGGCTTTACGTTAAAGGAACTGGGATATCGCCGGGGGCAGCCCGTTCTCGTGCCTCATAACAAACGGTACAAGACCATCGTTCCTCAAGCTGAATTGAGCCTGCTGGGCATAGTGACAGGCATCATCCGTCGCTATCAGATGAAAGCCAGCGGCATTCGAGCGAGTTCGAAAAGGAAAAGACCATGACAACCGTTAGCAGCATTGAGTGGACTGAGCAGACCTGGAACCCTACCGTTGGATGCACCAAAATATCTCCGGGATGCAAGCATTGCTACGCGGAAGGAATGGCTCGCCGTCTAAAGGCAATGGGCACGCCGGGCTATGAGAATGGCTTTTCACTTACACTACTACCGACGCGGCTTGAAGATCCACTCAAGAGAAAGCGGCCGACAACATACTTCGTGAATTCGATGTCGGATCTGTTTCACGACAGAGTGCCTGATGCCTATATCGAACAGGTATTTGATGTTATCGCGCGCACCCCACATCACACCTACCAGATCCTGACGAAGCGCGCTCCGCGGATGGCCCGTTACTTCAGGAAGCGCGTCGTGCCGACCAACGCATGGCTTGGTGTATCAGTCGAAGACCGCAAGTACGGCGTTCCGCGGATCGACCATCTCCGCACGATCGATGCGACGATCAGGTTTCTGTCCGTCGAACCCCTTCTGCAGGACGTCGGCGACCTTGACCTGTCCGATATTCACTGGGTCATCGTCGGTGGCGAGTCGGGCCCAAAAGCTCGGCCCATGAAAACCGAATGGGCATTGTCAATCCAGAGGCAATGCGAAGAGCAGAAGGTGGCGTTTTTCTTCAAACAATGGGGCGGCTGGGGGGCGGATGGCAAGAAACGCGCGAAGGCAGCCAATGGCAGGCTACTCGATGGACGCACCTGGGATGAAATGCCCGCCGTCGTTTCCGAGCGCCTCGCGTAGCGTGCCCCGTTGTTTTAACGGTAGGGCTTGATTTTCCTGCTTGATTTCACTGAGGCTTTTAGGGCAAATTGTTTGCCTGATAAGAAAATACGCCGCGATACGAGGCCGGTCGCGGATGACCTCACATGATTTCAAATCACTATGACTGGGTTCCCGGGGGGGCGCCGCCGTTAATCAAACGGCATAGCGAGGTCAAACACTCGCTGTTGCGGTCTTATCTGGTCGACTATTTCCTGACGCTCGTTTCCTCGCCGGCACAAGATCGGATCAAACTGACAATCGTCGACGGATTCTGCGGGGGCGGGTGTTATGTCAATAGTGCCGGGGAACGCGTGCCTGGCTCACCACTTGTGATCCTAAACGCTATGCGCGAGGCACAGGCCAGGGTGATGGATCTCCAGCAACGTCGCAAGGAAATTCACTTTGACGTTGAACTGCTCTGCATCGATGAGTCAGCCGACGCAATCGCTTACCTGAGGGGGGAACTCGACGAGCAGGGCTACGGCCATGCTCTTCACTCCGGCTCGGTAAAGCTGCATTGTGGTACCTTCGCCAAACTGGCGCCCCAAATTGTCCAGAGGGCGACTGAGCGCTCGCCAAGAAGCGGGCGCGCCATTTTCGTACTCGACCAGTACGGATATAAGGCCGTGCCGCAGAGTGCCCTGGCGCTGATTTTCCGCACACTGCCGAGCGCCGAAGTCATCCTGACGTTTAACGTCGACGCGCTGATTAACTACCTGTCGCCCGGGACGCTCAGTGCCTTCGAACGCAGGACCGGCTTTACAGGTGCCGTCACCGCTGCCGATCTAGACCGCGGTACGCGAGGTCCAGGATGGCGTCATCACATCCAGTCCAGTCTCTATTCAACTATCACCGGCAGTTCCGGTGCGGATTTCTTTACGCCGTTCTTTATCCGACCCGAGCGGGGACACGGCGATTTCTGGCTGTTGCATCTATCCAAGCATTGGAAAGCCCGCGATGTCATGGCGCAGGCTCATTGGCAGCACCACAATCACTTTGGGCACTACGGACCACCCGGGCTCGATATGTTGCGCACTGGCTATGCCGCCGTCATTAATCGCGAGAGCAGCCCACAGGCAACGTTCCAGTTCGATGATGTCGCCCGGGCAGCGAGTACGGACGCCATGCTTGAACAAATCCCCAGAAAGTTGGCGGCGCAGCCCAACGGCATCCCTTTCGGAGAGTTTTTCCTTTCGCACATTAACTCAACGCCCGCGACCATGAAAATGGTAGAAGCATCGGTGCTTGAACTGGTGCGCGCAAAAGAGATACAGGTGGTCGACGACGTCGGCGCTATCCGCAGTGTGCGAACCAGCCTGAGGCCCAATCACATCATCCGGTTGCCGTCGCAAAAGTCGTTTTCCTTCATTTGATTCACGATCACGATGCCCGCCGCAAATCGCATCTCATAGGCACGAGGAAGCACTATGGAAAACTCGATTATTCCGAGTTCCTATCTGGGCAGGGAGCAGGCGCTCGTCAAACATCATCTTCTGAGGGAATACCTCGAAAAGCTCATGCTCATCATGGGCATGGGCTCTCGCCAGAAGAAGCTGATGGAACTATGTTACGTCGATTGCTTTGCCGGACCTTGGGGCGACGATAGTGAGGCGATGGAATCTACCTCGATCGCGATCTCGCTGAACACGCTTGAGGCTTGCCGCAAGAAGCTGGAACAGTTGAACGTGCCGGTCCGTGTGCGGGCGCTTTACATCGAGGAAAGTCCTCGCGCCTTCGCCAGGCTGCAAAAGTTTCTGGCGACAAGTACGCCGGGTGGCATCGAGTCCTCGTGCCTCCAAGGCGATTTTGTGGCGCTTAGGGCGCAGATTCTCAAATGGCTCCGGCCGCGCGCATTCGGATTTTTTTTCATTGATCCCAAGGGCTGGAGCGAAGTTAGCGTTCCCATCCTGCGTCCTCTGCTCGAGCGTCCGCGCTCGGAGTTCCTTATCAATCTTATGTACGACTTCGTGAACCGCACGATGTCGATGGCTGGCTGGAAGGAAGAGATGGCTGATCTCATTGGGGAGCAGCTCGACCTGACGGGTATGGACCCCACTGAGCGGGAGCAGCGCATTGTCCGTGCTTATCGTCAGAACCTGAAGGCGTGTATTCCGTGTTCCAACCGTGCCTATCCGCCGCGCGCGGCCCATGTCCGCGTCATGGACCCGGAGAAAGACCGTACCAAGTATCAACTCGTCTATCTGACGTCGCATGCGAAGGGGATTGTCGAGTTCAAGCGCATCTCGGAGCAGGTTGACAAGGTCCAGCATCAGGTGCGCGCAGAGAAACGCGAGGTGCGGAAACGAAACCTGTCCGGGACCGGAGATCTTTTTGGCGCCGAGGGATATTTCGACCCGTCTGCGGGCCATGCCGGGGCGCAGGACGTGGTCAGATTCTGGCGGACGCACCTGAACGCGGGGCCCCAGACAATCAATATGTCGGGTTTTGCGGATATTCTGGAGGAGACGGACTGGTTCGAATCCGACCTTCAGGCATCGCTTGCGCGTCTGATCAAGGATGGCAAAGTCGCAAACCTTTCGGCGGACGTGAAACGGCGAACAAAGCGGCCGCTTCACTTCGAAGAGAAGGGCGGCGAGACCTTGAAATGGATTGAATGAGACTCCTAGTTCGCCATGAAAGCGCGCCGTCAACACTTTGCTGGATACGACGAGAGTGATCCGGGCCAGGCCGCACGGGACTTCTGGTGCGTCGGGAGCATTCGACGTCTGAAACCGGAAATTTCGCGCTTGCGCGAAATCGCCGTTCGGATAACGATCTGACCCAAATGAGCCCTGACGGCTTGCGAAGTGGGCTCGTTGCCAGCGAGCATCTGGCCGATTTTTGCTTTGTTGTTAAAAAGCGGACCGTCGAACGACATCGCTGATCAGTTTCCGCGCACCCTCCCTGCCAAACATCGCCCCGGGGGGGCGCGACGTAGCCTTCAATCGAACTGCGATCGGCGAGTACGTCTGTCTCCGCCTAGTTGACTTCGTGTCCGTTCATCTGAAGAACTGCTGGTACCCCTTGTGGTCGTCGCGACTGCGAAGCCGGCGTCGCGGCGCGAAGTCCGCTTCGCACTATAATGGTGCATTTCGCCCAGTTTCCCTGCCGCGCGTCACGTGGAGCTCGGCGCGCGTGTCCGCATGCCCGCAGCGGACAGGTACAATCCTGTGCTGGAGAGACAACGCAGTCGCGAGAGACCAGTGATGACAGACCTGCAAGACTATCTGACCAACCAGTACCCGTCGGACACCCGTGATATTGACGAAGTCGAGCAGATGCTCGTCAGCGTCGCCGAAGTCTATCGACTTGAGTTCAATGCGTCGGCAGCATGGCCCTATGAAATCCGGGCGAGCAAGGGCGCCAGCTTCCGCACGGGCGCAAGCACGCAAAAGGCTCCGTCCCAAAGCACGACAGCAATGATCCTCGATGCGCTGCTGCGGTTCGGAGGACATTTCGACACTGTCGACACGAGCCCCGGCGGGATCAAGCGGAACGTGTTCGCCATTGCAAGCGGGAACGAAGGCTCCGCGCCCCAGAATGGAGCGCAGGACAATTCGCTTCCGGCCGTCGTCAAGGGTGCGGGCGCCATTCTGGCCCGCGAAGTTTGGCAATCCGGGACGGCCAGCACGTTTTCCACGACGTACGGCAAAAACGATATCTTCACGCTGGCCTGGGTGGCCGAAGTGGCGAGCGCCGACTGGAAAGGCATCTATCGGGACGACAAGGCGACGACGGCGCCGGCGGACTGGGAAGACATCGCCAAACAGGTCGCGTCGGCGGTCCTGAACAAGGCGCGCAACTGGCTGCGGGACCCGAAAGAGTTCACGGAACTGCTGAGGCCCCTTGGCGACGGCGGCGCAACTGAGCCGCAAGCCAAGGTCCAGCCGCACGCATTCACTGTGCTTCGCCTGGTGCAGGCCTTGCAGCGTCTTTCTGCTCACGAGTCGGGCAGTTCGGTGCAGGACTGTTTCACGGGCTGCTATCAGTACTTCGAGCGGTTGCTGCATGAACAGCTGTCATTCAGCTCGATTCCTGACAGCCGTTTTGACCCCGCTGAACTGATGTTCTGCCTGGAAGGCATGCTCATCTGTCAGGAGAACACGGTGGACCGCACAGTCTTCGACCGCGTGATCTCGGTGCTGTCTGAAGTGCAGAAGCAGAGCCCTTATTGGCGACCGGTGAAGCCCTTTCTCACGACACAGAAAGGCTATGCACTGTTTCCCGTGAGCGTCGAGATCGCCAACTCCCTGATGCGGGCGTGCGCGCTGCTCGATGGCGATTCGTTGCAGGACACGTACGGTTCGCGCTGTGTCGGGCTGCTGCGTCGTTACTGGCAATGGTTGCGGGCGCGCGCGGTCCGTTTGCAACGTGAAGGCGGCGTGCGGGTTGGCTGGCATTCCGAACATGTGAACGACCCCGAAGTCATTCACCTGTGGGAAACGAGTCAGGTGATGGAATTCCTGCTGTCGTTCCGAAATGCGCTTCACCGGCATGTCGCCCGAACCACGCTGGTGCTTTCCCGCTTCACGGAAAAGACGCCGAAGGTGAGCTCATGGGAAGCAGTGACGGCGAGCCACGAAGCGGTGAACCCGGACATTGGCGTCGGCAAGGAACAGCGACTCTCGATCTATCGTCGTATCAGGAAGGACTTTATCGGTCCGTGGACGGGCGAGGGAGGTGATCCGAACTTCTCGATGCTGCTGTACGGGCCGCCGGGTACGGGCAAAACCACCGTCGCCAGTGGGCTGGCCGCCGCGCTGAAGCGGCGATTCATCACCATCACGGTCAGCGACTTCTTGGCCGAGGGAGGAGCGCAGCTCGAAGCACGGGCCAAGGATATCTTTACGGTGCTGATGGCGCAGCCAGACTGCGTAGTGCTGTTTGACGAGATTGACCACTTCCTGCTGGACCGCGACTCGGAACGTTATGGCAAACAGGACACCGTATTCCAGTTCATGACGCCGGGCATGCTGACCAAGCTGAATGACCTGCGTCGCAGGCAGCGGTGTCTCTTTGTGGTGGCGACCAACTATGAAGACCGCATCGATGCGGCGATCAAGCGCACCGGCCGCATCGACCGAAAGTATCTCGTCCTGCCTCCGGATGCCGACAAACGGAAATACTTCATCCAGCAGTGGATCGGCGAGGAGCCGATGAATCCTGCAAATAAGAAGTATGAGAAACCTCTCTTTGGCGACGTTCGCGTTACGGCTGATCAATGGATCACGCTGAAGCGGGAATCGCTGTTTCTCGGATTCAGCGACATCGAAGGGGCTGTCAAGGATGTGAGGGATAGTGACCCGCCTACCTTCGAACTGCTCGAGAAAGCACTGAAGGACCGGGCGCGTACAACTTCGCTCGAGGCGTACCAAAGCCGTTTCAACCGGGAAGGCAATCCGCTTCCTGTGCGTGAAACGCCGATCCAGGAGTTTCTCTGCCTGCTCGCGCTGTATTGCGAAGCGCATCTGGGCAACGCGCTTCCGCCTGGGAAGCCCGAGCCGAACGAAACGTTCGACCTTCCAAAAGATGCGATGTCCGAGTCGGCGATCGACGTTGTCGGCAAGTGCTATCGGGTGGTCGCCGTTGAGATCGAAGGCAAGGAGGGCGCGGCGGGTGTGGTGGCCAGGTACGCTCCGGAGCTCAATGAGCGCGCTACACAGGCAGTCGCGGGCGTGCTCCTGCGGTGCAAGCCACCACAGCAACATCCACAGCAATAAGCCCAGGATGTGTCGTGAAACGCGAAGGCGCGCGACACATCTGACGGCGACACCACAACGAATCAGAGTTGGGGCCGCATGGAAAACAGTTGCCAATCCGTGGCATTGAACGATGTGCAGCTACTTCAGGCGATTGCCTGCGTAGTTGATGGCAAAACCGCGACGTACGTGAGCGGTCCGATCACGACAGGCCAGCACTTCATCGACTGGTACCTTCGTACGGGCTCTCACCTTGCGCATGGAAGCGAGGACTATCTTGACGCCTTGCGTCGGGATGTGATCAGCGCGAACCAGGCGATGATTGCGGAGGTTGCGCGACAGATGCGACGCGCAGGTCGCCTGGTCATTGAACCCGCCACACTAGAGGTGAACGGCTGGGGCCAGACAAACTACGTGTCCTTCTGGTTAAAGGTGATCGATACGTTTGCGTGCGACATGGTGATGGTTCCGCAGTGGCAATACAGCCTCGGGTGTTGTGCGGAATTTCGCCATGCGGTCGACACTGGATTGACAGTCAAAGACCACAGGGGGGCGCACATAGACCGTGCAACGGGCATGAGCATGATCCTCGAGGCGGCAAGAGATATCGAGGCTCGCGGCCGCGATTTTGAGTTCCTGGTAAAAGTCGCTGCCAAGCTCAGGCAGTTCGCTGACCAACATTAATAAAGCAGGTCCGATCAAAATGAATTTTCGCAAGGATGAATCTCTCGACCGTCTGGCCGAGGTTTTCAATGTAGCCCAGTTCGTCAGCTACGCGCCGGGTGCAGCCCCGCGTCAGGCCTACGCGCGCGTGCTCGGCTATGAGCCGAACTACGAGTTTGCGACGATATCGGATGCTGTCGAAGTGCTTCTGGCAAGAAGCGCTGAGCGAACGGTCAACGTGCGCAGCTTTCTGCCAGACGACCCGAAAAGTCACGAATTTATCTACGGTCTCTCGGACAGGGATGCTGTGGTCGACGCCGTCGGGCGGATCGTTGCGGCCGGCTTTCACGTCATCGTGAATGAAACGATCGACGTGAGCGATGGAGGCGTGTCCGGGGTGCTCGAAGGGGGCATCATGGAGTTTGCGCCCGATGACACGCCGCGCTGCGTGGAAAAACCTGGCGTCGCTTCCTTGCCGCGTCGCCAGGCCATCGACCTGCTACAACTGGTGTACGGATTTCCGATCGACATAGGATTCGACGACGATTTCCGGCTCGAATTCAGCATTCACCCACGACCCTGCGGCTGGAAGCACACGCATATGATCGGATGGGAACTGGAACGGGTCGGGTTCAAGTGCCTGCAGGCGAAGAACATCTGGCCGAATGCTTTCAGCCGGCACGTGGGGGACAAGGCTTTCGGGCTGCTGATGGCAATGCAGGCAGGTGTCGACGTACCGTACACAACGGTCATCGGACGTCGGGTCGCGCCTTTCTCCTTTGGCCGCGACACCGGCAACGCTGAATGGTGGATCCGCACGTGCCCGAAGGAGCAGGTGCCGGGCAAATACACAACCCATCACGGGTGGCTCGATCCTTTCAGACTTCTGGCCAAAGAGGATTCCGAAGGGTCTGCAATCGCATCCGTTCTTTCTCAACGGGGTGTACGCGCGCAGTACTCCGGGGCGCTGATCGTCGACGCCAGCGGCGAACCCGTCATTGAAGGAACACGGGGCGAAGGTGAAGACCTGATGCTTGGGATAAGACTTCCCGAGCAGTTGCCGCAGGAGATCACTGCAGACGTTATTGCCATCTTCGGTTTCCTTCGTGAGCGACTGGGCCCTGTACGCTTCGAGTGGGTACACGATGGAAGCAAGGTCTGGATCGTCCAGTTGCATCGGGGTGCGACGCAGAGCGCAGAGGGCGTTCTGGTGCCCGGCGAGGCAAAGGTCTGGAACCGCTTTTATGTTTCGACGGGGCTCAATGCGTTGCGGAGCGCGCTCGATACACTTCCCGAAAACGAGGGAATCGTGCTGGTCGGAGAGATCGGCCTCACGAGCCACATCGCTGACGTTGTTCGAAAGGCCGGCAAGCCAGCCAGGAACATCGTGCGCGACGAACCCGTCAGCGTCTGACCTTCGTCTCTGCTGACCTGCTTACAAGCAAGCGGGCGGCGAGCCTTACCGAAGTACCGCTTTTCGGTGTATTGGCTGTCAGGCGCTGCTGCCGCTAACCGCGGCGCGGTTACGCTTTCCAGAATCTGTGGTAAGCCGGCCCTTCTGACTTCGGCGGTATTCCGGCTCGGTGATCTTGACGGGCGTGGGCATCGGAAAATCCACACTCACCAGAATGGCCTCGCCTTGCCCAAGTGTCGGCAGGAATGCCGCCGCCGAACCGTCCAGATTCCCGTATGGACGACCGATGCTAGAAATAGGAACTGCGCGCCAAGTCCAACCGCGCAAACAGTTCAGCCAGACCGTATTCTTCTCTCAGGGCGTCAACCAGCGTCGTCTTCTCCCGGTTACTCAGGAGTGGCAGGTCGACGCCCAGATCTTTTTTTATGAGTTCATTTGCCTTCTTCAGCATCACATCCAGCTGCTTTGCAAACGTGCCTGCCCAATTCCGTCATGCTGCGCAAACGGTGTATGTGCCCTCGCAAGCGTCAACACCGCCCCGCAAACTAAACACGGTTGCCTTGGGCAAAACGTTGCGAAGGTAGAGTGCCGCTTTGGCCGAACGTACTCCTGACTTGCAATATAAGACTATTACACCATGCGTCGGTAGCGTTCCGAGGTGATTAGGCAAGGTGTTTAGCGGGATGTGTTCTCCACCAAGGGATATGGCCTCGCGCTCGTGAAGATCTCGGACGTCAATCAAAATCGGTGGAATCCCGGACGCCAGACGTTCTTGCAGTTCTCTATAAGTGATCTCTTCATTTTGAATCGCTTTCGCAGTACTGCGCATCCCTTTTATTAAGGTCAGCCTGCGGGAGACGGCGGTCAACGCATCAAAGGTTAAAAGGTGGCCGGAAAGAGACTCACCCAGTCCTGTAATCACTTTAATTGCCTCGTTAGCCTGCATTGTACCGACAATCCCAGGCAACACACCAATTACTCCGGCTTCTCCGCAATTCTGAGTTAGCCCTGGCGGGGGTGCCTCGGGGTAGATGTCGCGATAAGAAAATCCTTCGGTTTGTTCTTGCGTGGGGTGATGAAAAACCGAAACCTGACCTTCGAATTGGTAAATGGAGCCGTAAACCAGCGGTACTCGAGCAGCGCGACAGGCGTCATCGATTGCACATTTGGCAGCGAAGTTATCGGTGGCATCTAATACGAGGTCGTAGCGTGACAAGACCTCTGTTAAAAAATCGAAGTCCGCGAACCGGGGGATAGTCTCAACGGAAATGTGCGGATTGAGCGCGTGCAGGCGCGCGGCCGCCACGTCAACCTTCTTTTGCCCAGTACAACTGGTGTCGAATAGTACCTGACGGTGCAAATTCGTTGCCGATACGTTGTCGGCATCGCATAGCCCGAGTGTGCCAACACCTGCCCCGGCGAGGTACAGGGCAGCCGGGCAACCTAGACCGCCTATGCCGATGATCAGTACCCGTGCGTCGCGCAGCTTCCGCTGAGTCTGTTCATCAAAGTGTGGAAGGTTAAAGTGACGAGCGTAGTAAGTGGACTCGGGAATGAGGTGGCTCATCTTGATCACCCTCCAGCGACCGCCATAAGAATGAGAACCTGACTGCCCTCATATACCGGCAGCAAGCTATCTCCTGGTTCATTGATTTGACGATCATCCAGGAAGAGGCCCACAAACGGACGGATAGCCCCGGTAGAGTCAAAGATTTGAGAGCGGATCATCGGGGCGAGTTCGTCGATCCGACGGAAGACTTCGCCTAAGGTTGTTGCTTGGACCGTAAGCTTCTTGTGGCCGTCGGCCAATCCAGCGAGCTGGGACGGAAGATGGACGTTGATCAAAATGACCTCAGCAGTGAAGGGCGCGACGGCACGACTCGACCATGAGCCTGCCATCTGGAAGAAGAAGGTCGCTCGAATCGACGATCTCGAGACACCCTGCGGTATACCGTTCGAGGTACCGGAGCCGAGCAGCATCGTCAGGATTGGCTTGGCGCTTCGCAATGCACGCACGATAGAAACGTATCGCCGTCGCCGCGAACGTTAGCGCATAAATGACTTGCCTAATCTCCTTATCCGGTGTGCCGGACGGCAGCATATGTAGAGGACCGCCCGGCAACGCGAGTGGGACTACTTCGGCGATCATGCCAACCCACGTATGCGAAACTTCATGTACGATGTGTTCTGTCAGACGGCGTCCGCGGATGCAGCGCTCACCTAGATAGATATGCTGAGGGATTAAGGGGTTGCTCGAACTAAAGAGATCGTCGATAAGTCTGCGCCAGGACAGTGGAATCGCAAAGTAGACCTTCCAACAGGGTACAGTCTCGGTAATCGCCTCGCATGCAGTTCGGATAATCTCCAATTCCGCGTCGGTCATGGCGATCGACTCGTGCTCCGTGACTGGCTGCGCGGAGGCGTTTCGATAGCACTCGCGCGCAAGCTCCGGCTGCAGATAGGCCGCTAACGGCTGACATCTATTGTCGAGCCGCTGGCGTATTGCGCACACTAGCGTAGCAATAGCCGAAGTTTTCACATGATCATCAATCATTGGCAGGCCGCCTACATCGGCCACCAAGCAGCTATTCATTACGCTCCCCTAACCAAGGACGATCTGTCACGAACGAATTCAAGTCCGCTTGCTTTAACCTGAACGCTTTAAAGTGGCCTAGCGCGTCATCTATTGCGGTGGGCAGTTGACTAATGCCAAGTTGATGGGAGATCGCTTCCCGAACGCGCATGATAGTGCGCTCCGCATACCAACGCTCGCGCAGATTTCTAATCACCATTTCGGCCTGAGCGACACTTAACCAACCACACTCGCGTGCCTTCAAACAAAATTCGCGAATATGTATCATTGGTTCAGTGATCGGTGCATAAGGCGGCTCCGAGCCGTGTACTAGCGCGACTTCGTCGTCGGCGAAGTTAGCATCTTCGCAAAACATCTTCGCGACTCTTCCCCACGGGCGCATGCCCATGTGATGCATCTCACTGGCACGGATAGCGCCCATGGAACACAGGCCATAGACAGTCCATCCGGCTGCCATGGCTTCGCGTAATTCGACGTGACTTACCGACGGATAAGCATGGAATGTGCCGTCTGCCAGACCAATGATACCCGGCAGTTTGCCAGCTATCAGTTGCTCTATATCGCCACGGCGTGCGGGAGGCAACCAGGTGATCCCGTCGGCCATTGTGATGTCGATGCCTGATCCGAATAACGAAGGACCAGCAAAAATGTGTATAGCGTTACGCAAGTTGCATTCCTTGGCGGCGTTGGATGTGACGGATCAGGCGTGGTCCAACGCGTTGGCTTTCATGCTCGTATGACTCACAGCCTGGCACGACTATTTTTACCACCTGAAAGGGGTAGTCAGGTTCAGTGAGCGTAACGCGTACGACGTGATTCAACTCAGCCCGGTTGAGGGCATTGAACATGCATAACTGCGCCTGTTCAATGCTGGCAACTTCCATGTTTGGTACATCACTGAAATCGAGCATTCCGCTCGGATTCGCAGCCATGCAACGCAGTCTACGGATGTAATCCAGTTCGAGTTGCCGACCGAGATCGGCACCGATCTTGACACGTTTGAGAATGTCGTCGCGACCTCCGTGAATGTGGCTTAGACGTCCCTGCACGGCCTCTGCTAATGCACGCACTGCAGCAATCTCTGCTATTGGATGGAAGCCGAATCCCAACGCCACCGAGATTGGATCGTATTCATCTGGTTCTAACACGTAGGCTGAGAAGTAGGCCAATCCGAACGGGTTTTCGCTGTAGCGGAGATAGCACTGAAGGCCGGCGCGTTCGATCTGCTCAGCCATAGCCTTGACTTTGGAGGGTGCCCGATCTAGGCGGATCAAGACGGACCGATCATCAAGGATTTCGAACGAGCGTACGTGGCGCTCCATCACCTCCGCCAAGCCATGCACCGTCGCCTCTTCAAGCGTGTTGCCTGACGCTAGGCCGTTGGTGCTTGTGCCATAGAGCTTTGCCCCAGTGTTTTGAAGGAACGGGTGATAGACGAGCTCGGCTGGTACCAGCACCGACCTTAACCCTGACAAAATTTCTTCGCCGGCAACCACTGCAATATCGTCACCCGATAGGATTTGTCGACCAATGCGAGGACAGAAATCGACAAAGCGAATTCTGCTCTGAAACGACGCAACAATGTCGTTCGGCTTGCATAATGACCACTCCAGAATGTTGCGACCCGGAGTAGCAAAGCTAAATTCGATTGCCTCCATGTAGGCGCCGATCTTCGCTTCCGCGTGCGTAAAACCCTTGCCCGCATGCACGCACAATGAGCCCTTTACTCCGTCAGGGCGGATCGAAGAATAGACTGGGATACCGATACGGTCCAACCAGGTAGTATCAACGACGCGACTGATGCCGCGGCTCATTGCAATGGACTGAGCGATGGCTAACGATTCGTCGGCACTTCGTACTCGCAAACTCGAACTCAGTCGTGCGAAATTATTTTTCATTGCTTTCAGACAGTTGGACGGCGCTCGACAAACGCGGCAGGGTACAGCGTCCCGTAGGCGCCGGCGATCTCCTTCTCCGAGCGCATCAGTAGCGATTTAGCGTCGGTATTGCGCAACAAGAGCACGGTAGAAAGCAGGATCAGTAAACCACAAACGGCCACGCTGCTGGTTGCACCACTGTGCTCAACTAGGAAGCCCATCGCCTGCGCAGCGAATGGGTTAAGGCATGAAGACAAGAACGCCACGCCAGCGGCCATGCGAGCGCGGAAGGTAGATGGAGTTGCTGCAGAGCGCAACGTGCTAGCGTTGATATTAAATATGGCGAAACCCGCTCCCCCGATTGCAAAGCACGCGCAGAGCGCCACTAGATGCGTACTTACCGACGCTACACACAGCCCCAAGCCAAGAAGGCCATTGCCAACTACAAGCGCGTGGAATCGGCCGAGCACGCGATTCATGCGCACGGTAAGTATTGCGCTGCCAACGAAAATACCGCTTCCGAAAGCAACGTCGATCGCCGCCATCGTGTTGGCGTTTCCCGCCATGCCTTGCTTGACCCACAACGGCAAGACCACGTAGAAGAAAGGGAAAAGACCGGCATTAGTCAGAGCAACCGCGATCGCGGTAGTACGCTCTGAGCGCGTCATTGCCACGGCACGTACACCATCAACTGTGCGCAAGTGCCACGTCCTGAAGTAGTCAACCCAAGATTTCGGGGCAGTCACTGCATCACGACGCATAGCGCGTATACCAAAGGTGCAAACTAAGGCGATCGCACAGGCGGCTCCTGCTGTCGTCAAAGCCGTGGTGGTACCGCCAGCTGCTAATAGCAGCGCACTGAGCATCGGAGCAGCAAGGCTCACTATGGAATTCACCGACGAACGCATCGATTGGGCTTTTACTAGATGCTCTGGATTCACCAATGCTGGTACAAGCCCTGCCGATGCGGGTTCGCGCAGAGCAGCTATTGCACTTAGCAACATCAGTGGCATCATGAAAAGCGGCATGGAGAACGGCAATGCGACTACTTCAAGAATTAACAGTACGAGGCATGCAGTGGCCAATGCGACGCAAATACGATAGACCTTAAGCCGGTCGAAGTAGTCAGCTAAGGGAGCCATGATTGGCTTGCCGTACACCTCTATTAGACTTGATGCGCTGAAAATAACTGAAAATGCGACAGCCGACCCGGTCTCACGCATAACAAACCAAGAGACACCAAATCGAATGCAGTTCAGAGCGACCGTGTTTAAGGTAGTGCTGGCCAGAAAAAACAGGAAGCTCGCGCTGAAATTCATGAGTGGGCAAAAACCGTATGTTAATTTTAGCTAAAAGAGAGGGGCAACCGCCCCCTCTTACCGGCTTTGGTTTATGCACCGATACTGTCGTTATTGGAATTGTGAGCCACCATTGATACCTTCGTGGCGTCCTGCGCGTCCTTGTTGGCTGCGAGATAAGCGGCGAACTGCTCCAGAGCGACCGGATCGATGTTGAGTTCTTGCATTGCGATTTCCCAGTTGTGGATAAAGAGTGCAGGCACAAACCGTGTCTGCCGCCCTATCATAGTAGGAGTAAATTTTTTTTTTCAAGTGGTATTTAATACAACTGGCAGACCCTTGCGGAACCGCCCCAAAAGAGAACGCTGAATGCGCTGTCGATTACGCCCTCGCATGATTCCCGATGCATGCAGGGTGCATAATTCGAGTGGCGGCTAAGTTAGACGATCGAGGCATGCGCCATGATCGTAAGCATCTCTCGTGGTTTCAGGTCTTGATGGCTATTTGAAAGTTATAGCCTAGCGAAAGCGAAAGCTTATTTATTCAGTCCGGACAGCGAATCACAGCGCACTGCCCAAAGATTTGATTTGAGCTAGAGTCCGATGCTGGCATTCCTGAGACGCCAAATTTGTGATTGGCAAAACGGCTAGTATACGTCCGACCGCGTTGTTGAAGAAGATGCCGACAACTGTCCGCACTCAGTCGAGCACAATGTGAAACAGATCGTGACGCCGTCCGAGGGTTTGATTGATAGCTTGCGCCTCGGCAAGCATCGTTTGCGGCTGATGCCATTGCGGAAGCCCTCGAGACGGCACGCAAGCCGAAATCTCAAGGAGGCGGTGGTACGACGCGGCCGGCAAGAACGGTTTATAAGCGCAAGTCAGGAGATCACCGGCGTACATCAATTCGGCCAAGAAGGTGCTTTTGCTTCGCGCTGCTTGTGACGATGACGAGAGCATCGCTAGGTACCTGGAACTCGTGTTCGAAGGCAACAGGGTCGTGCCGTGGTCATCGTTTTATTTCGAAGCGGGCGATATATGGAGGCTTGCGGGCGATCGAGCCGAATGCTGGTGTCGAGCAGATGCTGCGCCTGGGTGGGCCCCAGCGATCGCCATACACGGATTAGCTATGCGGGATCCCAGCCCCACGAATAAATGCGTGAAATGGCATGTAATACGGCGCACGCGTGGATACTTAACGAGATGTAATTGTCGTAGTGAATAGCGTTAGCCGGATCGATCTGTGGAATAGTTAGGTGGCTCAAGGTATTGAGGACGGTTTTCTGCCGTTGCATGGCTCTGAAGAGTTGAGGTGACTCTTCTAGTGGAAAGTGCTCCGCCCGACCTTCCTCGAGTAGACCGTCTAGCCACGCAACACTTTCCCGAAACCCCGGCGGCCTTGCTTCGTATGCGGTCCTTATCGTATCAAGAGAGCAAAGTGAACGAGATCATCAGTTTTTCGACAGGTCTTGCGCGGCCAGAATGATCGCCAAGCGCAGATACGAGCCGATGAAGATCAGGAAGCAAGAGGCAAGACGGAACTGCATACGGACGTCCCTTGGTTTGCTAGTCAGGGGATTAATGCGCGGGTTCGCCAAGATGCTTCAGACAGAGTCAAGCAGCACGGTTTCCCGCTTTGTCTTCATGCGTCGTCAGACACATCACAAGGCTTACGCACATTGTTTGCCGGTGATCGTCACGCGAATACCATATCGAGCAGAGCCGGACGGGTTTGTGTCGCTCCCGCCCGTCGGCAGGAGCTTTGCTGGCTCGTACTAGCGGTATGTTGTGTACAGGTGGCTGACACACGTTCCACAGACCTTTCTCCCCGACTCAGCGCATTTGACGCGTGCGTCATTTTCGTTTTTGCACGTAAATACGTTTCCACTGCTCTCTGACTTATCCATTTTTTTGCAAATGGATTTTTGGGCCGACGTGCAACCTTTGTCCGTCATGTCGCCTTCGAAAAGATGGAGTTCGTCGGTGTCTTCGTCCTTCTTCAACGTATACGCTTTCATTTTGATGCCCCCGCAGTCCAGGCGCTGTGCCCGCGTTTTTTGGATGGATCTAACCCACAGATCATAATATGAACTTCGATGTGATTGTGTGGACTTTGATAATAGTATTTGCTTGACAAGCGTCTATCGGGGTTCGCTGATAGATATTGTGGCGGCACCGGCTGTCTCCACCCCGGTCAATCGCTCGCGCTTTATGCGCTTCGTTACGTCCTTCCTCGCTTAGGTCCTTTAAGGCGGAGGGTTGGGGGAGTCCCTTTATTCTTGGGACATGCGACACCTCTTAAGATACGACGGAGTCTTGTGGCTGGTTTCAAGCCCGGGCGGATTGTGGAAAGCGTCGAATTTTGAGCATACAAGCGTCGTCCGCGCTCGGTCCAGGAAAGGATCTCCATCGTTGATGGAGACAATGGACCCGTGCGCCACGGTCCCCGCGGTTGCCCAGCGAGACCGGGTGAATCCAACTCAAGTATTTGCGTGGCGAAAGCAACTCGAGGACGCCACCTGGCGGCGGCGAAAAATTGGGCAAGCCGTGGTGCCGGCCTCGCGGTTGGCCGCAGCCGTAAAGGAAATGAGAATTCCAGCGTCAGCCTGGCGAGAAGTGGCCGGAGGCGGCAATCCTGGAGGAGGCAGGCGAATACGTTCCGTATCGGCCAACGGTACCCTGGCTTGGATCGTTATCCATATTGGCTAACACCGAGCGCTGCGCAGCACCGTCAGACATGCGTTTGAAAGGCGCAGAAAATCGCCAATTCCGGGAATCGAATGGATAGTTCCGGAGGTGCGTTGGGCGATATAAAGGCTCTTCCTGCCACGCTGAACAGCATTGCACGCCTGCCGTTGCGCAGCTTTCAGGAGACGCCGAACCTGAGAAGGTCCGTGCGAGTGCGATAACTCGCAAGCTGCTGCCGCGCTACCTCGCAGAGCTTTTGATTATCATCAGTTCCTCGCGGAACAAGCCGCAATCGCAACGGCCGTCGAATATCTTAATTCCGGTTCTGGTCGCCGCCCTGCCAGTCACGCTCTGAGCAAGACGGACAATAGGATGCCTGCGCCGCTCGGTTCGCTCTGGTTCAATGCGTCGGTCCGCAGCGCGTTATCGAGGCGGTCCGGAGCTTCGCGACCGCGCCTTACACCCACCAAACACAGCGGTGACGGCACTGACGAGATCTTCCTTGATTTCGAGATATGTCGTGCAGCGTGGACAGACAGCGCACGATGAAGCGTCAGCGCGCCTACTGAAATTCAAGAAATATGCATACCTGATTTTATCGCATATTTCATTTTATGATATAAATAATCATACGCTTCGGGGTTGGTTGCCATGGCGAGATCGGAAACCGCTGTACAACGACTGACGACGCTCGGGCTATTGCTGCTTTGGGAAGGCGTGCTGAATCGTAGCCGCCTCGCGGGTCTTCTCAGTTTGAGTGATGTCCGCGCGAGTCAACAGATCCAGGAGTTTCGCGATGAGCATCCCCGATGGCTGACCTGGAATACCAAGTCTCGCAGCTATCACGCGACGCCGGGCGCGTATGCTGCCGCAAAGCGTGACGAAAAGAACCGCGATCGAGCTGACTCGCTCGCGCGGTATCTAAACCTCGTCGGGGTTCCCTATGTCACAGGCAGCGGTCAAAACGTAAGTCCGATCTGTGCCGCCTTCCCGGATATCAGCACGCCGGAACCCAAGGCGTTCGCGACCCTTTCGCGGGCAATCCGGTTGGGTGTATTGGTGGAAATCACATATCGTTCGATGGAGCAAGCCGGTCCGCATCGGCGGATCATCGCGCCACATCACCTGGTTCGCGCTGGGAGACGCTGGCATGTCAGAGCCTACTGCGAAGCCCGTCAGAGTTTCCGCGACTATGCACTTGGGCGGATTGTAGGGGCGTCGATATTGTCGCAGCCGGGGGAGCATCGAGCCAACGATGATCCAGCATGGAATGCGAAAGTACCTGTCCGCCTGATTGCCCACCCCGCGTTGAACCGCGCGCAGGAAGACGTGATTCACCATGAATACTTCGCGGGTACTGCATCTCGCATCGTCAGCTGTCGCGGGGCGCTCGTGGGTTACTTTATCCAGGATGTGCGTGCGGCAACCGATCTGAAGACACAACGCCCACCCGACTATCAGTTGGCCGTCGAAAACCTTGACGAGGTCACGCCATGGCTCTTCCCCGCCTGAACACCGGGGCGCGGGGTCCCGGTACAACAGCTGCGACGCACCTTTTCGAGCGCTTGCGTGCACATTTGTTCGTACTGCCTGCCTCGGTGGCAAACCGAAGCTTTCGCTGGTCATAATCATGAATATCGGGCGCTTGTTGCGTCCTGATATTGCATCACTCGAAGGTATGCGGCATGGGTGAAGTAATCTCCGAAACGGTCAGCAAATCCGTGGGCGATGCAGATGGTGGGGCGTGGCCCGCGCTGGGTCCGCTGGACCTGGGGCGGCAGACGCGGAACTTGTTGTTTGCACGTCCGCTGCATGAATTCGCCGCGAAAGTCCGGCGTGGAGATTTTTCCGAAGGTGCATTTCAGGATATCGACACCCATTACCTCGCGCTGGCGCTTTTCGATTTCATCATGGAAGGTAGCGTATTCGGCCTCGGCAGATTGCGTGAGGAAGTGATCACCTACCTGGCCGACATCATCCGGACGATGAAGCCGCAGTTGGGTGACGATCGCGCTGCTGTCCTCGCCGTGGAAGTGCTTGACACTCTGCACAATGCCGACAACCGGAACGAACAGTTTGATTTCCCGTATTACGATGCCATCTCGGGAACGACGCGACGTTACCGGTTCAGCCTGCTTACCTTTGAGCGGCAGGACGACAACCAGTACAAGTACCGACTGACCGAGGCGGCAATCCTGCTTTACGTCGGGCAACTGGACATTGGTGCCGAGCAGATGCAAACGCTACTCGATCGGATGACCGCCGAATTGGTCAAGCGCGGTCGTGTCAACGAGGCCCTGGACGTATCCCGGCAGGCGTACCTGCAGGCTGTGCGCTATCAGGACAGTATCCGCAACCGGCTTGACCGGGCGCAAAGGGTGCCAGATTCCGTCTCATGGAAACAGGACCTCGAGCCGTTTCTCGAAGAGTCGCGGCGGCATATCGATGAGCGCGGCAATGAAGAGCGTTCGCTGCTCACGCTCGTCAAGGACAAAATCAATAACACGACGGACCGGCCCACGCGGGAGCGGCTTGTCAGGTTGCGCGAAACTATCGAAAAGGAAAGTGATATTCACCTGCATCTGTTGCGGGTAGTCGCAGAAGCGGGCAAAAAATATCTGGAAGCGACCCGGACGATGTTCCGGGCGCGGCAACGACATCGCCTGCCTGATATGGAAGACAGGGTATTGCCACTGCTGTTGCGCTTGCCTCAGGCTACGTTGATCGAGGTTGCACATAGGGGTTGGCACGTGCTGTTGCCTCCGAACGTGGAGCGAGTCTTTAATCTGCGGCAGGTGGTTGAATTGCTGACCGAACCACAGGCGGACGCTCCCGAGAAATCAGGCGTACCCGACATTATTGAGCCCATCGTCGAGCCGCTGCCACATTTCGGGCCCGAAGTGATCCGTGAGGGTGATGCATATCTGAAACGAACGCTCGGTGCCGGTAAGCCCGTCTTCGTCGACGAGGTGCTGCTGCAGGCCGAGTCCGACGGCGTCGATGCGGTTGTTCGTGATTACCTCGTGTTCATGATGTATCAGTCGTTCAGCCGCGAGGAAGACATTTTTGGTGTCGACGCCGAGGCCCACGGTCGGTTCTGTCTGCCCCGCGTCGAAGGGTCAAGATTGCTGTTTACGCTCCGGAGCCGTCACGATGACGCACAGTGAGTTCCTGTCAGACGAGTACACGGCTGCCCTGTTGGTAAACAAGGGCCTGCAGCCCCGCCTGACGCCGGTGAACGATAAAGATTACCGTTCTATCCTCGCGCTCTACGACGCGACGCCCGACTTTCGCGCCAAGGTGCACAAAGTGGCCTCAGGCCTCGGGCTGGAGGTGCTGTCAGTGAGCAAGGACGGTGCGTTTTTCGCCCCGGACGGCCCGGATAGTATTTTCGCGTACCGCCTGGGCGACATGCCGGGCTTCGCTAACCCTGAAAGCCGCGCACTGGCGGTGCTCATCCATGTGACAGTGGGGGCGCTCTTTTACCCTACTGCTGAGAAGCTCAATGATGACTCGTATAACGCGCCGCCGGTCAGCGAGGCGATGGCGCTTACAGCCTTGAAGTCCATTTGCGCAGAAATGGCCGAGCGCGAAGACAAATCCCAACTCGAGGGGATCCCGAAAGAACTGGAGCCGGGCTGGCAAAGCGTGCTGGTCAAGCCAGAGACCCGGCCGGAACAACAGCGACGAAACCACTCGACGCTCGAAGGGCTGATCGCGACAGTTTTCAAGCAGCTGCGCGAAAAGGGTCTGCTTAATCAACTCTCGAGCCCGGGCCCCGTGCTGTACACGGCTAACCACAGATACACCATCCAGCTTCGGGAAGTGCTTGTCGAGCGAATCTTCGCAATTGGGCGTGAAGTCGTTTCCTCGGAGGGGGCGAATGTATAAGGTCACCCGCATCTATATGGGAAATGTCGGGCATGTCCTTGCGTGGTATCCGGGCATCGATGTGCCGTTGACCGATGTGCAGACCAACGAGCCGACACATACTATCTACAACCTTATAAACCAGGGCGGCAAGAGCACCTTCCTGTCCATGTTTTTCACGCTGTTCGATCCAGAGAGGAACCGGTTTCTCCAACATCTCAGAAACAACGCACAGAAGTTCGAGCACTATTTTGACAAGGATGGCCAGCCCGGGCTTATTGCCGTTGAATGGAAGCTGCCAGGGGACCTGCTTTCCGAGCGCCGCCTGGTGACTGGCCTGATCGTGGTGATGAAGCGGTCGGGTGAGCTGTTTGAACCGGACCGGTTCTTTTTTGCATTCGAAAGCGCTCCGGGGTTGAGCTACAACGAACTGCCTGCGGAACAGCTCGCCGGCGGCACGCGCGTGCTGGAAAGCCGGGAAGACGTGCTACGCTGGCTCCAGCAGATGGAAACACGGCACGCCGGCAATTTTCAGCGGTTCAGTAACCAGAACGAATGGCGAGCGTGTCTGGAAGGCCGGGGCATCGATGTCGAAATGCTGCGCCGGCAGGTCGAATTCAACCGCACGGAAGGCGGCATGGGCGAGGCGTTTCTGGATTTCAAGACGGAATTTGATTTCGTCAGGAAGTTCATGACGCTGACCCTGAATCCCGAAACCGCAGAGCAGACCCACCAGACAATCTCCACGCTGTGCACGCGAATGAAAGGGCGATCCAAACTCGTCGAGGCTCAGCAGCAACTCGAGCGGTTTTCCGCGCTGTTTGATCCGTTCGCGAACGCCGCGGGGGATTTTCATGACGCGCAGGCTACGCGCTCGATCATCGAGGAGGCGATTGCGCGTGCTTATGCAACGTTCAGTCATCATGCCTCCACGCATCGCCGCTCCGCCTCGACAGCGCAAAAAAATGCTCTGGAGTTCCAGGCGGCCGCCCGCAAGGCAGGCGGGCTGAGAGTCGAGTACGCCGGTCTTTCAGAGGCATACAAGGATGTGCTCAGAAAAAGACTGAAGGCAACTGCAGAGGTCCGGGAGGCAAAGGCCAAGGCTGCGAGCCAGCGTCTTGTGCGCGAAGAGAAGATACTCAACGCGGCCGCGCTACGCTCAAGAATCCGCGAGATCGACGTTCAGGTCGAGGCATTGCAGACCGCGATTGACCTGGCGACCCGAAACGAACTGGCTCCCTTGCGGGAGCGCAGAGCGCAACTGGCTACGCTCCTGGACCATTTGCTCGCCGAGGATATCAAGCTCTACAGCGAACAGGTCGCCCAGCTGGAAACGTATGCAAAAGATCTCAACACGCAGCGCGAAACGATACATGTGCGGAAAGCGGACGTAGGGCGGCTGCGCGATAAGGCGATGACTGAACTCAGCAGGGTCCGGAGCCTGCTTGAAGGCGCCCGCGCTGCGTTCGCCCGCCTGGTGGACGCGGGCACTATCCGGGACTTTGAGACAGCTCACGATGCCTTGGCTCGCCTGAACGAGGCGCAGGACGAGACTCGCGCCCGTAGCGAGGATCTCGAACAGCAGGGCAACGAGATCAGGGAGATCCTGATTGACCTGAATACGCGCCGGGAAAGGCGCTCAGCCGATGTCCTGGTCAATGGACAGAAAATCAGCACCCTCCTGGAGAAAATCTCGAAGGGGGATGATGAGTGCGAAAGGCTGGCGCACTCGCCGATTTTGTGCCGCGCGGCGGGAGCCGAAATCGCCAATGTCGATTCTGAGGCACTGCCACTCCGGTTGCGAGAATTCATCCATGCGGCCCACGATCAACTCGCGACAGCCCAACTGAAATTCGCCCGGCTGCAGGAAGACCAGCAGAGCATTGTGGACACGCAATTGGCAGGCCGAGATCCCGACGTGTCAGCGGTCGTCCAGTTTCTGGCCAACGCCGCTCTTAAGGGCGTGCGCGCATTCCCGCAGTATCTGGCGGAGGTTTTACCCGATGCGACGGCGGCGCGCAGGACAGTCCTGAGCCATCCCGCCAGGTTTCTCGGTGTAACCGTGCCGGCGGACTCGGTTGAGCGTGCCAGGGCCGCACTTGAAGGAGCCCCGCTCAAGCTGATTCGGCCTGTTGTTGTTTCCGCGTACGCCGTTGACGCAGCGCACTCGGAACATAGCCTCTTCACGGTTCCCTGCGGGGACGACAGTGCCTTCAATCATGCCGCCGCACGTCAACGGGCACACACCCTGGCCGCCGAAATCGAGACCGCAAGTCGCGCGCAGCGCGAGGCCCTGAAGCACTACGATGACAGCGTAGCGCTCGAGCGACAGCTTTCCGCGTACCGGCTTGCCTACGGCAACGGGAAGCTGGGTGCCCTGAAGAAAGAGGAAGCGCATCTGATCGAAAGCAACGAGTCTCTCAAGACCGAGGTTGAGGGTCTCGTAGCACAGATCGGCGCCATGAACGTGCGACAGACGGAACTGGCGGGTCAGATGAGGGAGGCGCAGACTCAGCTTCACAAGTCGGGCGCGCACCTGAAGAGCGTGCAGGACTATATCGCTGTGCATGAGGTTCACATCCCGGCGTGGGAGGTGACACGCACGCAAGCTGAAACAGACATCGAGGCGTACAACGCGGAACTCGAGGAGTTTCAGATCCTGCTTGAGCACATCGAGACTGAACGGCAGGCTGGCTGGAACAAAACGGCCGAAGCAAAAGGGCACATTTCTCTTTGCGCGGAGACGCGGCAAAATCTCGAGAAGCATGTTGACCCACAGTGTGACTCTGCAGCAGAACTGGCGGCCAATCCTAAATCCTACAAGGCGCTGGAAGGCGAATTCGGAGACGCCTGCTCGGCGGTCGATTCGGCAGAACGGCTGACAACTGCTCCGCTGAAGATCCAGCTCGAAGCGAAGGAGCGTGAAACACGAAATCTGGAAACGGAGTATGCGCGCAGGTATCCAGAGTCCGAATACCCGGTTGCGGAGGTGGCCGTATTTCTGGACAAGGATATTGAGGTGCTGCTCGAAGGCCTGCCAGAGCGGCAGAATACTGCCCGGACGGAGGAGGCGGTGGCTGTGAATCAGGCGGCCCATGAGCGCTCCGAGTACAGTTCGTTTACGCGGCAACGGGCGTATCCAGCCGTAGCGGTGAATGTGAGTGAGGACGTCGACAACAAGACACTGGGTGACACGTGGCTTGACTACCACGAACAGGCCGGTCAACAGCAGAGCGTCGAGCATGAAGCGCAGGTCATGGCCAGCGAATCCCTGTCCGAAGCGGACAGGTATGTCCGGCTGGCTGACGATTTCGACAACCAGTGCGCCTATCTGGAGGCACTGGAGGTCGATGTGTCCGAGGGGCTCGCTGCACCGGACGCGCTTACCGATATCAAGGAAGCGCGGAATTTTTCAAGGGAGCAGGAGTCCAGTCTTCGTCGTACACGGGCGCGAGCGAACTCCGCGCGTGAGCGGTGCGGAAATCTGCACGAGGAGATCGTTGCCCTCGCACGCGAAGACAAATTCGCGTGCGTTGACGTCGAACTCGCCATGATTCTCCGCGAGAACAGTGTCGATGCAACGATTAACGATTACCAAAGACTCCGGCGCGCGGCAGAAAATCGGCGAGACACCATCGAGAACGAACTGGCCAGCATGGCAGGGGACCTGGCTCGGGGCACGGACGCCTTGCTCGCTCTGACTGCAGATGGTCTGAGAATCCTTGCGCGGGCGGCCGACGTCCTCAAGCTGCCAGCCACACTCCCCGTGTATGGCGGCAAATCGGTCATCAAGATGTCGGGAACCGTTCACCGCCTCACGAGTGACCAGCGACGCGAAGCGCTTGCTATTTACATGGAAGAGCTTTGCAGCGACGGCAACATCCCGGAATCGGGGGCGGCCCTGACAGCGGCATGCATTCACCGGCTCGCGCCCAACCGCCGGCTCGACCTCAGGGTGCTCAAACTCGTTTCGCTGGAAAGCCAGCAGTACGTGCCAGTCGATGGTCTGTCGAACTCCGGTGCTGAAAAGATTTCGATGGCGCTTTTCCTGTACTTCATCATCGCAAAACTGCGGTATGAGCAGCGAGCGGATAGCAAGGCCTCGGAGGGGGGCGTCCTTGTGCTCGACAACCCATTCTCGACGGCCACTGCGCGCAGCATCTGGGAGACCATCCTGGCGCTCGCTGACTCGATGAAGGTGCAGCTCGTGCTGGTGACGGGCATCAAGGAATACGACGTGCTGTCGGTTTTCAAGCGCTTTGTCCGCCTCACGCGAATCGGACATAACACCACGAAGGAACGTGTTCATGTCGGCATCGTGGATTATCAGTTCAAGTCACTCCTGGACGACGGGGCCGTAGATGCTTGAGCCCTATGCGCAGTGGCTGAAGGCGCAGCCGAAGAGCCGCTTCGAGCAGAACGAGCTGACGGCTGGATATGTCGAAGTATTTCCCGAGTTTCGATCGGACGGGAATCTGCGCGCGCGAGTCAGGGCGGCCGTTGATGCCCTGGCGGAGCGTGGCGTCCTCCGCCTTCCGGCCACGCGCTCAGGCTGGGACGCTTACGGGACCCCGAAACTGCCCCAATGGGCGATCCTGGTACGCGAGAAGGTCGAAAAGCCCGATTTTTCCTCGGTCAACTGGCTCCCCGAATTGTCATTCGCCACGGCAGTATTGCGGGCGTCGCAACTGGAGAAACTCAAGGTCATTAACCAGTTTCTCATTGAGCGTCGTAACCAGCTCACGGTGACCTTGCCATTTCGGGAGCGAGCCCTGGAGATCTTTGGCGATGAGAAGGCCTTTGACGGCGCTGTGAAGGGAGACCTGCTGTACGGAAAAATACCGTTGTCCGTGATCGGGGCGTGTAATCCAGAACCGCCGCTGGCGCGGGAGGATTTCGTCGGTTCGAGCGGTGCTCTCCTGGTTCTCGAGAATCACCATACATACTGGTCCGTGCTGCAGTGGAACCGGGAAGCGTTGCGGTATCGTTCAATAGGCTACGGTAGCGGGAATACGATCCTTAAGTCCGCGCGAGCTATTGGTGATGCGCTCGTGCGCAGCGGCGCGCCCTACGCCGAGTATTTCGGCGACCTGGACCCGACAGGTGTCTATATTGCTTCAATGCTGGACCGGGGTTTGCGCGAGCAAGGCTCGCCCTCGCTTCAGGCAGCTGGTCCGTTCTATCGCTGGCTGTTGGCGAACGGGCGGCGCAGGCCGCTTGGCGATGACAAGCGGATCAGAGTGGGAAGTACCGTGGAGTGGCTGCCTCCCGATTTGCTTGAGGGGGTCAGGCTTCTGTTTGAGGCGGGGCAGTGGATTCCACAGGAATCACTCTCGCTCTCCGTCCTTCAGAGCGAGCTGTTTGCGTAGTTAGACAAAGATCCGTAGCCGGGACGAAAGAAATTCGATAACTGGCGTTGGCAAGGACCGCCTCGCTTTGAAATTTAATGGCGTTTAGTTGACGCGACCGTGTCGATAAGAACGGGCATCGGCCTGGTACTTCGGGTGACGCTCGCGTAGATGGGGGAAGTGAATTTGACGATCTCCGAAGGCAACAATTCATTCAATGTGACGTACGAAAGGGGCTGAAATGTATAACGGCGCTGCACAGTCGGCTGCGGTAAAGATCGCAGACGACCTTCTAACCACCTTCGACAAGATCTTTGGAGATTTAAAGCTTGAGGACTGGGCTGCGTTGGATACATCGATTCGGCAGACAGCAGCACGAGCCAACCTTGAATTTGACTCTAGTGGGGCTCTCACGAAGATTCGCCGTCAGATGCTGGCCGATGCGGTCACCGAACTCGCTACTGCGCGCGAGGCTGTCAACGAGCAAAACCTGGTCAATATGACCAACGCTTTGAAGAGAGCCGCGGGTCACATCAATGCTCTCGTCGTCGATGTTATGACTAACATGGGGTAACGAGTGTCAAGAATCACGCGGGTACCGGCGCTGGCAGCCGTATCTTCACGTCGCACTGAAGGGTCCTGACCACCACGAAGAATCGGGAGATTTCGCCACAGCGTGTTTCACGCCAAGGCGGATGGAAGGCGATCGACGCGGTCGTAGTTTGGCTGAGTCATTACCAGGCTGTGTCGGTACTCGCGTGAAATTCCTGAAATGCGACATTGAGAACGCACACCGGGTCGCTTGGGAAAATGTCCGCTGGCAATCGGTCGTCCAGATATACATGAGGAGAGTAGAGCCAGAAAGCACGGCGCCAGCCGCCCTGGTCGCCGCCCATGGGCAACAGTGCCAGCAATTCGACCACTTCTGGACGAGGTTTGCCAGATTGATCGAACTGAAATGCGGGATAGACAAACGCACGCCGAGGGGCGCTCCATATGCCCAACAGAATCCTGCCCGCGCGTGCCCGGGCGCCGAATTCGCCAGCGTCCGCATCCGCGGACAGTCCGGCAAGTCGGGCCACCTCGCTGTCGTCCGGCCAATTCTTCGCGAGCAATTCGTCGCGGAAATCGAGAGCGACGTTCACGGCGGTCTCTGAGCTATCCATGTCACACTCCTGAGGTGGCCCGATGCGTTACCCGCTGCACAGCTGAGATGCGGTGGGTGAGCGTGGCGCAGCACTTCCAACACTGGTGAGCGGCGGATTGCGAAGGCAAACGAAAGTCTTTATCGCGCAGCATACATTGGAATTCCGGCAACCGACCTGTTGCTCGCATGGGGCGGGTTCGTTTGAAGCCAAACGCTTTGGCGTTACATGCGCGGGTTTCATGGATCAAGCGATGCGCGACGAACTTGTATAGCGTGACGGGAGTCTTGCCTCAGTGTCGGACGGCGCTCCTCTTGCGGCCCACGACGTTTGTCGATCTGATGGGCGATCGGATTGAGGAAATGCTCTCAGATCTGGAAGGCATCACTGGTTCGCTCAAAATTTCGATGCTTTCCACAATTTGCCTAGGCTTGAAACCAGTCACAAGACTCCCTCTCATTTTAAGAGGTGCCGCGTGTCCTGAGAATCAAGGGGCTACTCCAATCTTAACGAAAACCATGGCTACAGTGAAAATATTTATTTCCCACCAGAAACAAGATTCTTCCGCTGCCTTGCGGGTTCAAAACTATATGAAGGGTGAGCACGATATTGACTGCTATCTCGATGTCATAGATCCACATCTGACACGGGGAGAGGAGATTGCCGATCACTTACGAAATGAGTTGGGCAAGTGCTCGCACCTTCTTGCGATTGTTTCAGAGGCGACAAAATCATCGTGGTGGGTACCTTGGGAAATCGGGGTGGCGACGGAAAAGGACTTCCCGCTCGCGACTTTTGGAACAAACGTCGACCTGCCAGAATATTTAATGAAATGGCCTTATTTGAAGAGCCAGAGTGATCTAACGAAATACGCGCAGACGATCGCGGAGATGTCGCGTGAAACAATGCTACTCGACGGCGTTAGCAACGAATCGTTTAACACGGCAACCGCTAGCGTCGGGCGAAGCAGCACCCGTCGATTCTATCGATCACTGCGCTCCAAACTCGGGCAATAGTCGGAGTCACTAAACAGCGACAGCAGTGGCGCCGGCGGGTCGACGCAACTCGGGACAGCTGATCGGGTATGACGGCCCCAAACCGGCGGCATTGCGTACACCGCTTGGATCACTGACGGCGGCCCATCCCGCGTCGAGGTCTATCTCCTCGACGCGAACGGGGCGCATCATGCAACGACGCGCCTCTCGGGATATCAGCCGCATGCGAGTCAACCGGCCGTCGGCGCGAAGTTTCTGGCCGACGAACCCTTGCCGATTCCAGGCGACGATCCACGTAACGTGCATGGTCGCAAGGTGTTCAGCACCGCGATCGATCGTTGGTCGATCGCACCGGCCGGACGCAGGTCGATCGATCCGTCTTCAGGCCCACATCCCGCTATGGTCGTCGGCCGTCTGCGCCAACCATCGCATGATCAAGCCTGCTGACCGTCTGCTCGATAACGCAATCCGGCATATGCCCGACGACGGCGAGATCAGCGTTGGACCGGCGCGCGAGTGCAACAAGATGCGCGTCGCCGTCAGCGACACGTGCGCTGGAAGTTGCGCCCAAGCTTCGGTCCAGCTGGGCGAAAATTCAATGGCTAATGCTCAGCTCATAAAATGAATCATGGCAGTCGCGAGCGCACGCCTGGTCTTATGGTGTTTCAAGATTTCAATATGCCTAATATGCCGTCTGGATTGTCTCCCGCCGGTTCGAGTCTTCAGTAAAACATTGAAGTTTCGGGTAGCCCGGCCGTTATCCCGTAGGTTACTATCACGCGGACGCCAGAGATGTCGATATTCAACAAGTTACTGTCACTGACTTATCGTCCCCCTGCTTTGCCACGGGGTGTGGATGAGATTGGTGATTACAAAAAGCGCTTTACAGGGGCGATCGAATTCACGAACCGTTGTGGATTCAAAGAACCTGCGGTGAAATGGCTGGATAGAGACGTTCTTGGTTCGGACGACGCGCCGGTTCGTGAAGCGTTCAGTGCGGCCGGGATTGACGATCTGAGTTCATCAGCGGGCCAGTGTCTCAAGTGGTGCCATTATCTGCGACCATTTCTTGAGTGCTCGCTCGGTGTTCCGGTTCGCCTGACGATCGGGCAGCTGTGGACCTCCGAGACTGTTATCTATAGCCCGACATGGGAAGATATCCGCCGCTGGAGTGAGGGCGGCATCGATCCGGTCGAGCTCGCACGTGAAGAGCGCGTGGGCGTCAATTTTCACGCATGGCTCACCCTGGAGACGGGTGAAATCATCGAGCCCACGATGCCTAGCTCGATAGCGATGGCGCGTGGCGGAAAATCGAGGGAGATGCTGGGTGGCATATCGTGGGGAAGGGAGCCGGGCTTTTTCGGCGGCCGCCGGTACGTTCCACTGGCTGTCGGCAACGCTATCGCCGAGGCGATCGGCGGCAATCCTTATTTCTATCTTCTCGCTCGGACAAAGGAAGACCTGAACGACTACCCGCGGGTTGGAGTTCTTTATGCCATAGACTAACTCCGGCTAATCGAGCTTGATGGACACTGGCGGATCGAGAACGGCACAGGACGCACTTCATACCGGATCCCGCTCGCGAACAGGCTTGGGCTGCTGATTGGTGTGCGCCGCCGGGTCGTGTCGAGGCTGCGGTGATGGTGAGGACCGTCATACAACTATATGTCAATAGCAAAGACTTCAGTTTTTATCGCTTCCAGATTTTCCGAGTTTGCAGCACTCCGTGAGCAACTAACCAGAAAAATCGCGAATCATCCGATCGCGGAATTTTCGCCGGTTGATCTGAACAACGGGCTGGTCAGCCACCGCCCTCCGCTTGCTGAATGTCTCGCACACGTTCGGAGGTCGGAATTCATGATCCTGCTGCTGGGCGACGAATATGGCTCAGTAGCACCGGGGCACTCCAAATCGTTTACTCATCTTGAGTATGAAGAGGCCGTCCGCGACGAGGCCGGTGTGCGTGTCCTCGTGTTTTGCATTGGCGAGCATTATCGCGACCGCCGCATCCAGTTCGCGGCTGCCGGGACCTTGCTCGGCGACTGGCAGCGCGAGGTCGACAGGCGGCACACGGTCGGATTCTTCGAGCCTGACGCTAGCGTGGAGCAGATTGCACAGAGCATTCTTGAGGCGCTGGTGATCGCGCTCTTTGAGCTTCGGTTCGGACAGTTGCACATTGAAGCCGCAGATCAGCATCGCGATCTTTTTGACGCCATTTCCGATGAAGGCGTGCTGGATGACTCGGACGTCACTGCGCTTGAATCACGCGAATTTGAATTGCGCGGGTTATCGATGATCGATGATCGCGCGGAATTTTCGGAGACGCGCGATGTGCTGATGAGGCCAGCTGCTGTGGCGGCTTACGAGCAACGTGAAGAAGCACAAAGGGCTATCTCGCTGGCGGATTATGGATGTGCAATCAGGCATCTGCAGCGCGCGACCGAACTTCGGCCGCTTGATCTTCTCAGCAATTACTGGCTCGCCTCTCTCTATGTTGCATTGGGCAGGAAACAGGATTGCGTCCGGGCAAGAGAGCTTAGTGAACGTGCTGCGCGCATGGCCTTGGACCAAGGCTCCCGCGTTCGCGCGTCGGCCTGCTACCTCTTGGCCGCGCGAGCCGCGCGCTTGCTGGAGCAGCATGACGAAGCGGTGCTTTATGCGCGACAGGCGACAGAAGTTGCGCCGCGTTATGCAAAGGCCCGAATTGAGCTGGCCCGCTGCCTTGTGATCAGACGTGAAGGTGACGCGATGAAAGAGGTCCGGATTGCCGGCGATCTTTATTTTCCCAGCCTCCGGGAGATATTCGCCGATCCTCAACTTCGTTCGTTGCGAGGCGCGACCAACGCGATGATCGAAAAAATGCGTCTCGAAATGGTCGGGAACGCCAACCGTATTCTGATAGTTGAAGGTCGGCTTGCGGCCCTTGCTGGCAGTGCCGCTTCGACCCTGTTGGATGAAGGCGCGAGCCGACATGTGGCTATTGCGGCTGCCCGACAATCCGCGTCGAAACAGTACAGCTGGGTTTGTCGTCTGCTGCGGGATGCGCAAAGTGCGCTTCAGAAGTTGTCGTCCATACAGGGGTCAGCGGCTCAGGCGCTCAACATCGAGATCATGCAGTTGGAGGAGCTGGGCAGAGCGGATTCGTCACTTCTCGCGCAGCAGGAGTCGGTGAACACGAACCTTTCTGGTCTGAACGCCAGGGCCCGGACCTACTGGTCCTGCATTGCGGCGGTGGCGGCGCTAGGCGCAGCAGTCGATTGGTGGCTGGATGGTCGGCGTGCAGGTGCTGTCCTCGCCGCGTTGGTCGGAATGTACCTCCTTCGGACGGGATACCGTGCAATCGGTGAACGCCGGCAGCGAATGCAGATCGTGCAGGCCAAGATCCGTGAGATTCAGGGCAGGCTGCAGGGCTACGCAGCAAAGACCGCTAGCGCGAAGGCTGGCTTGGGATTGCTTGAAATAGAGGCGCGCTCTGCGGTCACCTGTGCGAGAGACGCGCTGGAATTATTTGAGTCCGGCTCATTGCGTCAACCGATTGGCCTGCTTCCGTTTGCTTCGCTCTTCTCGGGCAAGGCCGGGGATGTGGTGCGCGTCTGGCGCAAACAGCTTGATGCGTTCGGTGAAAAGTCAGGGCGCACCACGCTTATCGAGGACGGCCTGCCGGACTGGCTTGAAAAGACGCAGCCGCCCGATGACACCAAACCGCGACTGTACCGGGTGACTCGCTCGGAAGGTTCACAGCTCATACTCAGCCGTGCCACCGCCTACCGGGGATAGCCTGCGCGCTGCAGATATCCTGCCGAGCTATCCCATCAGTAACTATGGGACAACAACAATGACTGAAAAGGAATTTCCGGCACTGCAGCAGGCAGCCGACGCAGCCTCAAAGACCGCGCAACGTCGATTTCATCTCGCCTTGGGCTGCAATCTGATCAGCCTCATCGCCGCGGCGACGCTCTCGGTTGTCAACTATCCTGCTGCGTGGTTCGCGGAGGCGCGGGCTGTGCTGCTGTTGCTCGGGTTGGTCATGGCCGTGTATCTCGCGTTGTGGCAGCCACAACGGGTATGGTATGGCATGCGCGCGCTGGCGGAATCGATCAAGACCATATCGTGGCGCTTCATGATGCGAGCGGAGCCGTACAACGTTGAACACTCAGTGGCAGAGCGTCGGTTTTCGGAGAGTCTTCTCGAGATTCTCGCGGCCAACAGCCAGATCTCCCGTCATGCAACCTTTGCCGCGCAACCGGACCAGATTACGGTCGCGATGCGGCAATGTCGCAATCTTGAACTGGCGGAGCGCAAACGGCGATATCTGAATGGGAGAATTCGGGACCAGTTGTCGTGGTATCAACAGAAGGCGCAGTCAAACAAGCGCGCTTCGCTGATCTGGTTTTCTACCCTGGTGCTGGCAAACGCACTCGCGCTCGCGGCGGCGGTTGTCAAGATTGATCATCCGAGCGTGCAGCTCTGGCCAACCGACATCCTGACTGCAATCGCGGGAGCGGCAATGGCATGGATCCAGGCGAAGCGCTTTCAGGAGCTGGCGGCATCCTACGCACTTGCTGCGCATGAAATTTCCATCATCAGCGTCGCGTTGCCTGCAGGTGATGACGAGGGGATGTTCTCCACTTTCGTAAGCGACTCGGCTGGGCCAGTTCCTCATTCTTGCGCGCGTGAGGCATGATGGTGCTGTCGTGGTGGCATTCGTATAGATCACGGGGGATCGTGTCCATGATCGATCGTGGACACGATCCACGCAAATCTATCCAGATCTACCCGGTCAAGGGTGTAGGCGGAGTGGCCGGCTTCAGTTTGTCGGCCACGTTCCAGGGCAGCAATTCGTCGATGCGTGAGATCTTGTGATCAGCGATATGGGTCAGGACGTGTTCCAGATAGGCGCGCGGGTTGATCGCGTTGAGCTTTGCCGACCCGATCAAGCTATACATCGCGGCGGCTCGCTCGCCCCCGCTGTCGGACCCGACGAACAGATAGTTTTTGCGGCCGAGCGCGACACAGCGCAGCGCGTTCTCGGCAAGCACGTTGCTGATCTCGACTCGACCGTCCTCGCAGTAGAACACGAGCGCCGCCCAGTGGTTCAGCGAGTAGTTGATTGCTTTTGCGAGCGCGGACTTCGTCGATAGCGTCGCGAGTTTCGCCCTGATCGTCGCTTCGAGCTTCGCGAGCAACGGCTTGCTCTTTTCCTGCCTGAAGCGCAGACGCTCGTCAGGCGCCTTGCCGCGGATGTCGGCTTCGATGCTGTAGAGCTCTCCGATCATCTCGAGCAGTTGCCGGGTATCTGGAGTCGGTGTGCGCGCGTGAACATCGTAGATGTACCTCCTCGCGTGATCCCAGCATGCCGCTTCGTGGATCTCGCCGCTCGCATACAGTTGATCGAAACCGGCGTAAGCATCGGCCTGCAGGATGCCGCGGAATGCGGCGAGCCGGGTCTGAGGATGGACGCCTTTGCGATTCGAGGAGAAGTCGAACCATACCGCAGCCGGCTCAGCCGAGCCCGAGCGGTGATCGTCACGCACATAGACCCAGAAGCGACCGGTCACCGTCTTTCCGTTGCCTGGCGCGAGCACCGCAACCGGTGTGTCGTCGACGTGTACCTTGCCGGGGACCAGCACGTAGCGCTG
>Ga0307412_10000084_pt1 | contig 90908 bp, 87 predicted proteins | sample DK1Cmetagenome_3_FD_203823 | JGI IMG/M metagenome (GOLD analysis project Ga0307412, IMG submission 203823) | Maize rhizosphere microbial communities from greenhouse at UC Davis, California, United States - DK15-C-1 | ecosystem: Host-associated > Plants > Roots > Rhizosphere > Soil | place: USA...
TATGTCGCTGGTTACGCAATTATCACCTAAAAAATTAACAGGTATGATGATGGGTATGTGGTTTTTAGCAAGTGCATTCGGACAGTTTGCCGCAGGAAAACTTGGAGCAGAAATGTCTGTAAGCGGAGACAATGTATCTTTGCTAACCAAACTGGAATCCTATACTTCAGGATATTATCAGCTGGCTGTTTATGCCGCTATTGCCGGAGTATTTTTAATCCTTTTCTCTCCTTTAATTAAGCGATTGATGCAAGGTGTAAGCTAAAATTTAGCTATTTTAACATATTTTAACCCTTAGTATAATCTATATTAAGGGTTTTTTCATTTAGAATCCATAATTTCGCTACTTAATTTATTTTACGTGTCAGACAGTCTAGTAATAATACCTACCTACAACGAGAAAGAAAATATTGAGAGAATCATTAGAAAGGTTTTTTCGTTAAGCTACTTCTTCGAAATATTAGTTATTGATGATGGTTCCCCTGATGGCACGGCCGAAATAGTTAAGAACCTCCAGAAAGAATATCCGGCACTTCATTTAGAACAAAGAACAGGCAAACTAGGACTTGGAACGGCTTACATTCATGGTTTCAGATGGGCGCTGGCCAAACCTCAATATGAATATATATTTGAGATGGATGCAGATTTCTCGCACAATCCGGATGACCTGATACGTTTACGCGAAGCCTGTGTTAATGGTGCAGACGTTGCAGTGGGCTCCCGTTATGTTAGAGGAGTTAACGTAGTAAACTGGCCTATGAGTAGAGTGTTAATGTCTTATTTTGCCTCTATGTACGTGCGTTTAATTACTCGGATCGACATACAGGATGCAACTGCCGGCTTTAAATGTTACCGCCGCAAAGTACTTGCTACTATTCCGTTAGACAAAATTAAGTTTGTGGGCTATGCCTTCCAGATTGAAATGAAGTTTACAGCCATTAAATACGGATTTAAGGTAGAGGAAGTTCCCATTATATTTACAGATCGTACAGAGGGTACTTCAAAAATGAGTACACGGATTTTCAGGGAAGCTTTTATTGGAGTAATCCAAATGAAAGTATGGAGCTGGTTCAGGAAATACGACAGGATTTAATCTATTCCTCTTTTCTCGGCTTTCCATCACGCATCATCGTTCCAAAATCCCAATCCATATCCATTGCTAAAACGATCTTCACAATTCTTTTGGTACGGGTAGCTTCTGTTTTAGCCGAGTTAAGCCAATTGATATACCAATTTTGATGTGATTTAGGTTGTTTTAAAAAGTTTTTAAGCAGATGAGGTTCATCAGAAAGGCAGACCTCCAGATCTTCCGGCACCTCTATTTTAAAAGTTGTATCCTCTTCTAAAGCCAGTTCTAAAACTCCACCCAGATCTTTCTTGAGCTGCTTACGAATACCGGCATTTAGCGCCATAATAAAGTTCCCCTCTCCCATCGGCACAAGCGCTATGCCTTCAATTTCAATGTGATCCAAACGGCCCTTTACCCGATAACTCTTCCTGCAATCGGGCTTAATCATATTGGCAATAGCAAGGGGAATAAAAACATAAGTCCAGCCTGTTTTTTCCCCCATTTCGGCAAAACGCTCTATTTCTGCTTTAAAAGTAACCATAATAGCTTTAAAATTTCTCCTCTACACCTAAGCCAAACAATGCAAAATCATATTTAACCGGATCCATAGGATCAAATTTAAGCAGTTCATTTGTAAGTTCCACTGCAGTGCGCCAATCCGTCTGTTTTCTTTCAATTAAGCCAAGCTTACGCGCCACCCTATCCACATGCACATCACATGGACATATCAAATCTGAAGGCTTAATTGTGTTCCAGATCCCAAAATCAACACCCTTATTATCTTTCCTTACCATCCATCTCAAAAACATATTTAAACGCTTACAGGTTGATTTTTGCATTGGCGAAGAAATATGCTTTATCGTTCGTCTGGGATAATCTGGAAGAGAAAAGAAATAAGACCTGAAATAATTAAGGGATCTTTCAGTTTTTGGCTCCTGCTGGGTTAACTCTGATAACATGCAGCTCGAAGAAGCATACTTTGTGTACCCATGTTGAAGCTCGTCAGTTAAAAAATCAGTTCTAAAAACATCAGAAGGAGATAAAAATGCTGTCTCAAGGCTATCGAACTGTTGATAGTGCCGATTAAAAAATGCCACAAAATACAGAAGATCCGTATCGTTAAAAGTTCTGTGTTTAAAACCCAGCAATCGCTTTAAATCATCCTCGCCATGGTGCAGCATAAAATTATGCGGATCATTATCCATCCGCTCAAACAGCTCATTACACTTGTTAATGATGGTCTTTCGTTGCCCCCAAGCTAAAATTGCCGCAAAAAAAGCAGCAATTTCAATATCTTGTTTCTTAGTATACTGGTGTGGAATACAGATAGGGTCATTTTGAATAAAGTTTGGTCGGTTATACTGATCAAACTTTACATCCAAAAATTCTTTAAGTTCTAAAAATTCCAAGGTGTAATGTTTAAGATAACTGTATTAATTAAATTATGTAATCTCGAGGTTTACAATACGTCATCTCGAAATGAGGAACGATTGAGAGATCTCTTGGTCAGGATATTCAAGGAGATCTATCTCTTCTTTCGAGATGACGGAATGACGAGATGACTTGCTGAATTAACTTAATGCCTGTTCTAAATCGGCAAGCAAATCATCAATATCTTCCACACCAACACTCAGGCGCAACAGGTTATCTGTAACTCCTACTTTCTCACGTTCTGCTTTAGGGATAGAACCATGAGTCATTGTAGTTGGATGGTTAATTAAAGATTCTACTCCGCCAAGAGATTCTGCAAGTGTAAAAACCTTAAAAGAAGAAGCTACACGGAATGTCTCCTGAAGATCAGCATCCTTTAAAGTTATAGACACCATACCTCCAAAACCACGCATTTGTTTTTTCGCAATATCATGATTAGGATGATCTTCGAAACCTGGCCAGTAGATCTTATCAATTTTTGGATGATTTTTAAGATAACGGGCCACTTTCTCTCCGTTCTCACAATGCGCTTTCATTCTTAAGTGAAGCGTTTTAATACCTCTCAGCACCAAAAATGAGTCCTGAGGTCCTGGAGTTGCTCCGCAGGCATTGTAAATAAACCAAAGGTCCTTATAAAGCTGATCATCGTTTACAAGCAAAGCGCCCATTACCACATCAGAGTGACCACCAATGTATTTGGTTACAGAGTGCATCACAATATCAGCACCTAAGTCCATTGGATTCTGCAAATATGGAGATGCAAAAGTATTATCAACAGTAAGAATTAACTTATGCTGCTTAGTAATTTTAGCAACACCCTCAATGTCAATGATCCTCATTGTTGGATTGGTTGGCGTTTCTATCCAAACCAATTTAGTATTTTCATTGATGTGTGGCAGTATGTTTTCCGGTTTCGATAAATCCAGAAAATGAAACTTAATGCCATACTTTTCATAAACCTTGGTAAATATGCGATAAGAACCACCATAAAGATCGTTCCCGGTAATCACTTCATCGCCAGGCTTCAATAACCTTAATACAGTATCTGTAGCGCCCATTCCGCTCGAAAAAGCCAGTCCATATTTAGCATTTTCTAATGCTGCCAAACAATCTTCAAGTGCTTTACGAGTTGGATTAGTACCCCTCGAATATTCAAACCCTTTGTGGTCACCTGGCGACTTCTGCCAGTAAGTAGAGGTTTGATAAATCGGGGTCATCACTGCTCCCGTTGTAGGATCAGGCTCTTGTCCGGCGTGGATCGCTTTAGTTGCAAATTTCATATATTATCGTTCTGCTCAATTTCTGATTTAAACTGGTAACCCAGGTTTTTACTGGTTGGATAACCACTTGAAGCCAGCATTGATTGTTTTTGATTTAAAGTTACTTCTTTTATTTCTGCAAAAGGCGGTAATAAAAGATCAGAGTCCAGACAGTGAAGAATAGATCGCTCTATAATATCTGTTAGCTTTTCTTCCGTTACAACGTTTTCAGCCATGCTTTGGTATAAGAAATCAAGCGCACCCTCCCCCTCAACCATAAAATGCTTTTCCTTATTAACCAGTATACGTGCAATCAGCGATCCCTCATCTGCCAACCTGTTATATTTCACAGAATCAGCAAGGAAATTATGGATATAAATAGTTCCACAAAAACTTAGAGACTCATCTTCTTTGATGTACTTTGTTTGGTATATGGAATGTGTTTTATCAAAGGCAAACACATTGGTATGCATAGAAACCATCAACATATCACCTGAAAACTTAAGCTGACCTTCAAATTTACCGCTTTCCTTAAAGTGCACCTCAACAGAGGGATCTTTGGCCACATAATCCGTTTGCAGCTTAACGGCAATTTTAGAAAGCTGGGTCTTCAGCAAGCCAAAGACCTCAGTAGTGTTTCTAAATATCTTTTGTTTTAATGAAGCTTTACTCTCGAATTCGCTCAGTATTTTACTGTAGTTCTCAGTTTCCATTCCATTAAAATTTAGTAAGCACGTGCAAATAATACCCTTTGGGTAGATGGCTTACCTGAGTAAATACAAACCCCTTCTTCCAGCTTATTATCTAACGGGATACACCTAATGGTAGCTTTAGTCTCTTCTTTAATTTTTTGCTCTGTTTCAGGTGTTCCATCCCAATGCGCAGCAATAAATCCGGCTTTACCATCAAGCAATTCTTTAAACTCATCATAAGAATTGGCATCAGTAGTATGCTCAGTTCTATAGTCGAAGGCTTTGTTATAGATATTTTGTTGAATCTCTTCTAAAAGCTGAGCAATATGAATTTCAAGTCCTTCCTGAATTACAGTCTGTTTCTCTCTGGTATCTCTTCTTGCAAGCTCAACGGTGCCGTTTTCCATATCTCTGCCACCAATAGCCAGACGAATTGGCACCCCTTTAAGCTCATATTCAGCAAACTTAAAGCCCGGACGCTGCGTATCACGGTCGTCGTATTTTACAGAAATCCCTAAACGTTTCAGTTTTGGCATTAATTCATCAACAAATGTCGAGATCTTACTTAGCTCCTCATCGCCTTTGTAAATGGGAACAATAACAACTTGTATTGGAGCTAGTTTTGGAGGAAGTACCAGACCGGCATCATCGCTATGCGCCATAATCAATGCACCAATTAAACGTGTAGAAACACCCCACGAGCTTGCCCAAACGTGCTCTATCTTACCTTCTTTGTTCGTGAATTTTACATCAAATGCTTTAGCAAAGTTCTGTCCAAGGAAGTGAGAAGTTCCAGCTTGCAACGCCTTCCCATCCTGCATTAATGCTTCAATGCAATACGTATCTAAGGCTCCTGCAAAACGCTCATTTGGCGTTTTTACACCTTTTACCACTGGCAAACCCATCCAGTTTTCAGCAAAATCTGCGTAAACATCAAGCATTTTTCTTGTTTCTTCAATTGCCTCATCAGAAGTTGCGTGAGCGGTATGTCCTTCCTGCCATAAAAACTCAGTAGTACGCAAAAACAAACGGGTACGCATTTCCCAACGCACAACATTTGCCCATTGATTTATCAACAAAGGAAGATCCCTGTAGGATTGAATCCATCCTCTATAAGTATTCCAAATGATGGTTTCAGAGGTTGGTCTAACGATCAATTCTTCTTCCAATTTGGCTGTTTCATCAACAATAATGTTCCCATTTCCATCATTTTTAAGACGATAATGTGTCACAACGGCACATTCTGTTGCAAAACCTTCAACATGCGAAGCTTCCTTTGAAAAATATGACTTTGGAATGAATAACGGGAAATAAGCATTACTGTGTCCTGTATCTTTAAATTTTTGGTCTAAAATAGCCTGCATCTTCTCCCAAATGGAGTATCCATAAGGTTTTATCACCATACATCCCTTAACGGATGAGTGTTCTGCCAGGTCAGCTTTTATAACAATGTCGTTATACCACTGGGAATAATCTTCGTTTTTACTTGTAATGCCTTTGCTCATAGCTGAATGGAACGTTTTTTGTGTTAAATGACTTGTAATGTAGACTACAAATTTATAAATTTATACCTACAAAAAAATTGCAACACACAAACAACACATATAGTTATGAAACCTAACCATTTATTCACAGGAATGCTCGTCTTAGCAGCCATAGCTGTTACGTCTTGCTCTGCGCCAAGGCTTGCGCAGCAAAGTGCCAATACTGATGATGACGTTTATAGCAGTACGGTGAAGGCAAAGGTTTATACCCCCGCTCCTCAACAAGTACAGCAACCTCGATACGACGATCAGCAATATGCTGATGAACAATATGATGAGAGTGATTATTACGGAACAAGTGATTACTATTACGATCAGGATTACTCATCTCGTATAAACAGATTTTATTACTCAAGTCCTTTCAGAACTTACTACGATCCATATTATTATTCTGGATGGTATTCTTCTGGCTCTTTGGACTTTGGATATAGTCCATTCTACAACAGCTACTGGAATTCTCCTTATGGAGGCTGGGGATTTGCAAGTTCTCCTTTCTGGGGTTACAACAACTTTGGCTGGAATAACTACTACTACGGTGGTGGCTATTACGGAGGAGGCCTTTGGGGCGGTGGTTTATGGGGTGGCGGACTGTGGGGCGGTGGCTATTACACCGGCAGAACTACCAATGTACCTGATTACAGGGCAAGACCATCTGTGGGTAGAGAAAATGGAGTTGGCGTGAATCGCAGATATGCAAGACCGGCAACCAGAGTAGATGCTGATGGAAATATCATTCCTAACAGAGCCAGACCTTCAAGAACTAATGCTGATGGAACAGTTTCAACAAGACCGGGCAGAGTACCGTCTGATGGCCAATCTACCAGACCTTCTCGTGGCGAAGCAACAAGACCTACACGTACTGAAACCGTAAGACCTACAAGAGAAAGTGCTCCGGCCCGTCAGCCAGAAAGCAGACCTAGCTACAGCCCTCCTGCAAGAGAAAGCAGTGGTGGTGGAAGAAGCAGCAGCGGTAGCAGCGGCGGCGGAGGTGGCGGTGGCAGATCATCAAGATCAGGAAGAGGATAACTTAAAGTGCCCTGCATCATGCAGGGTGCACTTAAAATCTATTATTAAGATACATGAAAAAACTGATACTATCTCTGGTGGCTACAGTAGCCATCTCAGGAACAACATACGCCCAGATTTACTCGCCTGATGCTTTAAAATTCTCTCAAACCAATTATGGTAGCACCTCCAGATTTAAAAGTATGGGTGGCGCACAAATTGGGGTTGGTGGAGACATGAGCTCAATTGGCGGTAACCCGGCAGGACTAGGAATGTTTACTAAATCTGAATTCAGTGTAACTCCTGAATTCAATAATTTCTCTGGAAATGCAAACTTTCTGAACCAAAACACAAAATCCACAAAAGATAATGTAAACCTTAACCACATTGGTGTAGTTCTTTTTAGCCCTGCTATCAGAATGAAAGGGCAAGACACTCAACGCGGGGTGGTAAGTAGTGTATTCGGAATTGCCTATAACAGAAACAACGATTTTAGTGCTAACTTCAAATACGCCGGAACAAACCCAAGTAATTCAGTTGTAGATTTTTTCGCTGATGAAGCCAATGCAAAAGGCATACCTAATGGGTCTGTACAAAACGACGCTTATTATGGGTTCCTTTTAGATAAAGATGACAATGGTTATTTTGCAGCAACTAATGTACCTAATACACAAAAGAAAAGTGAAATAAGGTCTGGTTCAACATCTGAACTTACCGCATCGGGAGCTATTAACATCTCCAATCAGGTGTATATTGGAGCCAGCGTATCATTAGTTAATGTTCGTTATATTAACGACAGTGAGTTTACTGAATCAGGAACAATGACCGACAACTCACAGTATAGCCTATCTTACAGACAAAATCAGGAATCAAAAGGATCAGGATACAATGCCCGCTTAGGGATAATTGTGAGACCGGTTGAAAACTTTAGAATTGGAGCAACCTTACAATCTCCTTCATGGATGCTTATTGAAGACAATACCTCAATAGTTTTAGACTCCAAACTTGTTGGCGGTGCTAATCCAGGAAGCCTTAATGGCACTGTACAAAACTACCCATTCAATTATCGTGTTAGAACACCTTTAAAGGGATCTTTTGGTGCCAGTTACGTAATTGCAGGTAAAGCTTTGATCTCTGCCGATGTGGATTATGTTGATTACAGTACGATTCGTTTCTCAACTGATCAGGGGCTAGATCCGGCAACAATTGTAGACGAAAACAATTCAGTAAGAGACAATTATAAACAAGCCGTTAACTTTAGACTTGGAGCAGAATATAAAATAGACAATGCATTTAGCTTAAGGGGTGGTTACGGTGTTAATGGAAGCGCAATACAAGGTGATGATAATGGGCATTTCGCCACTCAGTTTTATTCTGGTGGACTTGGCTATCGCATCAACAACTATTATGTTGATGTTGCTTACCAACGTACAGAAACAAACACAGAGCTGTCTCCTTATTTACTTGGAACAAACGACAACCCTTTAGAACCTGTTGCTGATATTAAAACGTCAAGAAACAATGTATTTTTAACCTTTGGATTGAGGTTTTAAAAGTTATTATGATAGTCATTCTTCTCGTCATCTCGACTATAGGAGAGATCTTGATCGAAAAGTAGCCGCAAATTGGCATAATCAAGAGATCTCTCCTCTCGTCGAGATGACGAAAATGCGCTATAAAATAAACGACTTTCTAACGACTCTTGAACGACTTTGCAACGACTCTGAACGACTATTCTCTATTAAAACTCAGTTTTTTCCCTCTATACTATCGTATATCAATCTTTTTTCTATTAAACTAGATCACTCCAAATAACGAAGCCCCATTCTCACCTAGTCTATTTACTTTTTCTTCTATTTCGGGTACTTTCAATAACTCAGGCGCGTGGTGCGGTTTTTTACGTGCATCAATTATCACAGGCCCATTACAGCCCCAGTGTTTATCATCAATAAACTCTGAAATACCATGAATATCAGTTGCCGGATTGCTACGCGTAAAGGTTACCCATACCAAATTGTTTATATTTTGAGCAGTAAATTCAGCATCATCACAAAGCACAATTAGCGGTATACCACTTAAATCTTTACCTTTTAGAGCTTCCTCTAATAGGGCTACCTCATCTTTTGCCGCTCTGGCGCTAGTATAAGCCGGAAGCTGCAAAGCCATTACACCTGGAATAGCAAGCTTAACAGAACTAAAATCAGCAGGCATTACAAAACCTTCGGGAGGTTTGGTCGCAAGCACTCTCTTTTTCTCTCCTGCCGCAGCAAACACTACTTTAGAACCACTGTTTAACCCCTCTCCACTATAATCTAAAGTATCAATGGTTGTTTTGGTATGAAAATGCAGATCCCTTGTAAGATCAATACGTTCCAATACATGTTGTATAAAACCAGAAAGATCATGAGTATTTAACTGTTCATTATCTTCTCTGGCAGCAATGAATAAGTACTTAGCTAAACTTAACTGATTCTTACCAAGAATATGGTTTGCAATAGTTAAAATTTCCTGAGGCCTTCTTTCCTTAAGATATGGTGTATAACGCTCACTTCCGATGGCAAATAACAAAGGGTGTACCCCTGCTGCATCAACAGCGTTTACTTCTTTTAACCCATGTATTTCTTTTGGCAAGGCCGATCCTGCAATCTCATGAATCAATGCACCAAAACTGGTATCTTCCTGAGGAGGCCTACCTACTACGGTAAACGACCATATTGCATCGTTCCGGTGATAAACATTATGCACCTTCATTAATGGAAAAGGATGGGTTAGACTATAGTAACCTAAATGGTCGCCAAACGGCCCTTCTGGCTTGTTCTCTTGCGGATAAACAGTACCCGTTATTACAAAATCAGCATCTGCAGAAATGCAGAATCCTTCATCATCATAAAAGTATCTGAACCTTCTGTTACCTAAGGCTCCTGCAAAAGTCATTTCCGAAAGACCTTCGGGCAAAGGCATTACCGCAGCCAAAGGATGAGAAGGTGGACCACCAACAAAAATACTCACCTTTAAAGGCAGTCCTTTTGCATTGGCTTTAGATTGATGAACACCTATACCCCTATGTATTTGATAATGTAATCCTATTTCTTTGTTGGTTTCGTAATCATTGCCCGCCAACTGTATTCTATACATACCCAGATTTGCATTTAACACGCCCGGTTTATCGATATCTTCTGTATAAACCTGTGGCATGGTAATAAAAGGGCCTCCATCCATTGGCCAGTTCACAATCTGAGGTAATTCGCTGATGGTAGTTTTGCTAAAATTAGCTTTAAACAGACTTTGCTTTAAGGGAAGTGCTGTTAATGCAGTAAAAGCGATGCCTGGCAATTTAAAAGGATTTTTTAGTGCTTTAACAGGGTCAGATCTGAGGTTTACCAGTTGCTCAACCTTAGGCAAGCTATCGCGAAACATGAATTTGGAACGTTCTAATGTTCCAAACAAATTGGAAACAGCAGGAAATTTACTTCCCTTAACCTTCTCGAAGTACAATGCCGGTCCTTGTTGCTCATACACCCTTAGATGTATTGCAGCCATTTCCAGGTAAGGATCAACTTCTTCTTTTATCCTGATTAAATGCCCATGTTTTTCAAGATCGGCAACACAGTCTGCTAAACTTTTATATCCCATTACATGCCAAAGATATTAAAGAACTTGATATTTAAAGGCAACTTGATATTCAAAGATATAGTTATGCTATGATACAAATCGTCATCTCGACGATAGGAGAGATCTCTTGAAAACGCACAGTAGCTGTGAAGCAAACGGGCATAACCAAGGGATCTCTCCTGTTGTCGAGATGACGAGATGGGGATTATTTCTTGCCTGCAAATGAACGAAGCATCCAGGTATTTTTTTCTTTGAACTGCATAAACCTGTTTACCATATCGTTAGATCCGTCATCTCCGGCTTTATCGGTAGCTTCGAGGAGTTCGCGTTCTATTTCGATTAGTTTAGCCATATCGTCCAGAACGGCATCCACCATATCCAAATCCTTTAAGCCTATGGTATCAATTTCTTTTATCGCAGATTCTTTAATATAGTCAGCAAAACGACTATGAGGTGGTTTCCCAAGCGTCAAAACACGTTCAGCAATCTCATCAATTGTAAGTTGCGCATTGGTATATAACTCTTCAAATTTTATGTGTAGTGTAAAAAAATTCTGGCCCTTAATGTTCCAGTGGCATCCTCTTAATTTCTGATAGTGAACGTGGTAGTTTGCTAAATAATCGTTAAGCATATCTACAACGGGTTTTACTTTCTTTTCATTTAAACTGATTTCTTTTGCGTCCATAGTATTTATTTTTTTATTTTGTCGCCCTTAACAGGAATTGAAAATATAACAATACCTAATTAAAATGGTTTGAAAAATGTTCTTAAACATACAATAGTAAATCATAAGCAACGTTTATAGTATCAATTCAGGGGTTATTTTTATTATTCGTATAATTGCGAAATTACTTTATCAGAAAATTAATGTATAAATATTATATAGTATCATTCTTTGCCGTACTTCTTAGTTTTTCAGCTGCTAAAGCAAACACCAGAGATTCAATTGGGGTTGAAAATTACAATGGTAAAAAATTGATCATCCATAAGATTGTCGCAAAAGACACCTATTACTCATTAGGAAGAAGATATAACGTTGTTCCTAAGTATATTATGACTTTTAATGACAACAAGTACCTTCAAATTGGTGTAATCATTAAAGTACCTACTGACATCCCATTTAACGGAAATCCTACTACTACAGCAAACACTAAAGAAACCACAATGCCAGCAGTTACTGATACACCTACAGAGGGCAATCTGATAGAACATGCCGTTCAGAAAAAAGAAAACCTTAATATGCTTGCCGAAAAATACGGCACTACTGTAAACGAAATCAAAAGGGTTAATAATCTTCGTTCAATAAACTTGCAAATTGGTCAGATACTAAAAATCCCTGCTACAAAATCTCCGGATGGAACACCATTGGCAACTGTAGATCCTGAAAAGATCAACACACCACCGGTTGAAAATACACAAAAGGATCCTGTGGCCATTGTGGTAAAAAAAGACAGCATAAAGCCTCAACTGCCAATTCAAAAACCTGCAGCAGTTAAGCCAGATACTTCAAAGCCCGCCACTTCAAAACCAGATTCTACGAAGCCAGATTCGGCAAAACAAGATAACGGGCCGTTATTGATTCATACAGTTGCATCAAACGAAACGATGTATTCTATCGCAACACGGTACAAGTTAACAATGGATCAGTTAAAGGCTAAAAATAACCTGACAGACAATTCATTAACTGTTGGTCAGAAATTATGGATCAGGGGTCAATACCCTGTTACTCCGCCAGAGCCTGAACACCCTCTTGACACCCTAAATTCCATCAAAGATCCATCGTTAAAATATGCGGCAAGCAGATATGGCTTAAACCAGATCGACGAAAAAGGTACCGCCGTATGGATTTCTGATACTGATCTTGATCCTACTAAAATGCTGGTTTTACACCGCACAGCCCCAATTGGTACCGTAATGAAAATTACCAACCCAATGAGCAACAGATCAACCTTTGCAAAGGTTGTTGGTAAATTTTCTGAAAATGAATCTACAAAAGATGTTATAATTGTAATGACTAAAGCAGTTGCTGATGCACTGGGAGCTTTAGACAAAAGATTTTATTGCAATTTAACATACGGCGGACAAGAGAATGAACAATAATAAGCCCTTTATTATCGGTATTGCGGGTGGTAGTGGATCCGGTAAAACCTTCTTTTTGAATTGTTTCCTACATCATTTTAAAAATGATGAGGTAACATTAGTTTCTCAGGATGATTATTACATCCCGGCTGGTGAAATGACTCAGGAAGAGAATAAATTATACAACTTTGATTTACCATCAACCATAGATGATCAGCAATTTCTGCTTGATATTAAAAAGCTCTTAAAAGGAGAAGTTGTTTATAAGAAAGAATACAATTTCAATAATCCATTAGCAATAACCAAAATACTAGAAATTAATCCTGCTCCTATTATCATTGTTGAAGGGCTTTTTATCCTCCATTTTAAAGAAATTGCTGCCCTTCTGGATCACAGGATTTTTGTTGAGGCAGAAGAATCTGTGGCATTAGACCGCAGAATTAAACGCGATGGTATGGAACGCGGATACCCTGAAGAAGATGTGGTTTACAAATGGCACAATCATGTGGTTCCTGCTTACAAAGAGTTCTTATTGCCTTACAAAGGCGAATGTGATCAGGTTATTATAAACAATCATGACACACCTGATGACATCATCAAAATAACCGAAGAGATCTCGGTAGATCTGAAGGTAAAATATTGCAAGCATAAACAGGCCGAATAAGCCTGTTTATGTTAAATTAATCCAATATCATTTCGGGCGCGTTCTCATCAGCGAACAGTTTACCAGCAGTGGCCTGTTTGATGTAATCAACACTCACTCCCGGAGCCCTTTCTACTAATCTAAATCCACCTTCAGGTAATATATCTAATACGGCCAATTCTGTTACCACTTTTCTTATGCAGTTTACTCCTGTAAGCGGTAAAGAACATTTTGGTAATAGCTTACTTTCACCGGCTTTATTTATGTGTTGCATGGCAACAATAATATTCTTTGCAGAAGCAACAAGATCCATTGCCCCTCCCATTCCTTTCACCATTTTGCCCGGTATTTTCCAATTGGCTATATCACCATTTTCTGATACCTCCATGGCTCCTAATATCGTCAGGTCAATTTTCTGGCTTCTGATCATTCCAAAACTCATTGCCGAATCAAATATGGAAGATCCGGGTAAGGTAGTAATGGTTTGTTTACCGGCATTAATTAAATCGGCATCCTCTTCTCCTTCAAAGGGAAAAGGCCCCATACCCAACAAACCATTTTCAGATTGAAGCACCACATTAATTCCTTGGGGGATAAAATTAGCCACCAACGTAGGGATGCCAATTCCTAAATTCACATAGTAACCGTCTTTTATTTCTTTTGCGATACGTTTCGCAATACCATTCTTATCGAGCATATCAATATATTATAGAATTAATTTCTTGGCCTAACCGTACGTTGTTCTATTCTTTTCTGGTAGTTAGCCCCCTGAAAAATACGGTGTACATAAACGCCGGGAGTATGAATATGATCCGGATCGAGCACTCCGGGTTCCACAAGTTCTTCCACCTCAGCAATCGTAATTTTTCCGGCCATAGCCATTACGGGGTTAAAATTGCGACTGGTAGATCTAAAGATCAGGTTTCCTGCAGTATCACCTTTCCAGGCTTTTACTAAGGCAAAATCAGCATCAAAAGCATATTCCATCAGGTAATCTTTGCCATTAAAATTTCTGGTCTCCTTACCTTCGGCAACCTCGGTACCTACACCTGCAGGAGTAAAAATAGCCGGCATACCATATCCCGCTGCCATGCATCTTGTAGCCAAAGTACCCTGAGGAATCAATTCTACTTCCAACTCACCACTTAACAACTGACGCTCAAATTCGGCGTTTTCCCCTACATACGACGAGATCATCTTTTTAACCTGATGCTGCTTCAACATCAAGCCAATACCAAAATCATCCACACCGGCATTGTTTGATATACAGGTTAATTCTTTAACCCCTTTTCTTACCAGAGCGGCAATACAATTTTCGGGTATTCCACACAAACCAAAGCCTCCAAGCATTAAAGTACTACCGTTTTTTATGTCACTGATGGCTTCATCCGCACCTGCTACGACTTTGTTTATCATACTAAAAGTTTTGTTACTAAATTATATTATAAATTGTGTTAGAACCAAACTATTTCGCTATTTCTATAATTTTATCATCATTGCCGTTGCTACTTCCAATATACACCTTACCATCCGGGCTCATGCATATGGCCCTTAACCGCCCGTAATCATTTACAAGATAATCTTTACTGGTCTCAACCTTATCACCGGCTGCATCGAGTTTTAGCTGAGTTAATTTAGAGGCCTTTAAGCTAACCAGCAGCAAAGAGTTTTTCCATTCAGGGATAAGATCGCCACTGTAATAAGTTAAGCCGCTGGTGGCTATCGTAGGTGTCCATGCTTGAATTGGCTCTACCACATTATGGGCAGTGCAAAATGTTTTTTCAGCATCTTTGTTGCAATAACCCTCAACATTTGGCCAGCCATAATTTCGTCCTTTTTGAATGATGTTAACCTCGTCATCGTTATTAGGACCATGCTCTGATTCGTATAACTTTCCATTAGCCAGCACCAAACCTTGCGGGTTTCTATGCCCCAAGCTCCATACGCGACTACCCGCAACCGGGTTATCGGCAGGAATTGACCCGTCAAGATTTACCCTGAGTATTTTGCCCGACAAAGAATTCATGTTTTGTGCATTATCAGCCTCACTTGCATCACCGGTAGTAATCAGGAGTTTTTTATCTGCTGTAATGAGCAGCCTGGAGCCATTATGGATAGATGCTGCCGGAATCTGATCAAGAATAACCAGAGGCGAATTCAGGGTGCCGTTTGAGTAAGTAAACCGAACTACTTTCCCTTTATAATTTGAGCCGTAATCATAAACTACATAAACCCATGGATTGGCTTCAAAGTCGGGATTTAGGGTCATACCCAGCAAACCGCCTTCACCTTTTGATACCACCTCGGCAATAGTATGAAGTGCCGTTACAGCACCTGTTTCTGGATTTACTCTGCTAATTTTCCCTGAACGTTCGGTAATCCATAATTGCTTATCAGGCCCATAAACAACCTCCCATACATGTGAAAGTCCTGTGGCTAAAACTTTGGTTTTAATAGCAACATCACCAGGATTCTGCGAGTCTCCGGATTTGTTTTTCTTACAAGAAGAAACGCTCATAAAGAGCGCGAACAAACTTACGATTAATACCTTCATAGGATGTCTTTTTCTCATACAACATCCTAAATGTAAATAAGTTTATCTAATTGAAATAAACATAAGTGATGCCATCGCCACCTCTATCTGCATGTTCATCTTCTACCCTGTTTACCTGGCTATATTTCTTTAAATATTCACGAATCAGTTTCCTTAAAATGCCATCACCTTTTCCGTGGATGATCTTTATAAAAGGAAAGCCAAGCATGATCGATTTATCAAGATATTTTTCCACTTCATGCAAGGCATTTTCGCCACGCATACCACGCAGGTCAAGCTCAGCAGTGAAACTCGATATCGCTTCAGAAATACTGCCTGTAAATGAGTTATTCTGAACTGCTTTTTTAGCCTGTTTGTTGCTGATTTTCTGAACACGGTTTTTCTTCAATACAGAACGAAGGTCGCCCAATGCAACCACCAGGTTATCGCGGTTTATCTCAAGAACCTGCCCCATAGTTTCGCTATTGTTTAGCTGTACCCAGTCGCCCACTTCAATAGGCGTATTACTAATCACTGGTACTTCAGGCTTTTTCTCTTCCTTTACATGATTCTGCACCAATACCTTTTGCAGGTTTTGTCTCAGCTCTTTGGTTACTACCTTATCTGCCTTGCTTTCTTTAATCTCTGCTATGGTATTCTCAACCAGTTTATTGGCATTTCTAATAATCGCCTGAGCTTCGAGCTTAGCTTCTTTAATCAGTACTTTCTTGTTCTCATCCAGAAACAGTTTAAGCTTCTCGTTTTCTGCGACAAGGTTTTTGACCTTATTCTGTTGATTGGAAAGATTAACTTTTGTATCGTAAATCTGTTTCTTTTCACGTTCCAGATCGACCAGCAAACTATCTATCCTGTTTTGATTGGTACCGGTTTTAGCCCTGGCAAGTTCCAGCACTTCTTTTTGCAAACCAATGTTTTGTGCAATCTCAAAAGCATAAGAACTTCCCGGTTTACCAATTTCCAGTACATACATTGGTTTCATCTTGTCGTTATCAAACAACATGGAAGCATTTTCCAGGCCTGGGGTATTACCAGCAAAAAGCTTTAGGTTAGAGTAGTGGGTGGTAATTACCCCTCTTACTTTTTTATTGTTCAACACTTCCAAAACAGCCTCGGCCATAGGCCCGCCAAACTGAGGATCTGTGCCCGTTCCAAACTCATCAATTAAAACAAGCGATTTAGGCGTAGCATGGGCAACAAAATACCTCATTTTAGTAAGGTGAGCACTGTAAGTACTCAAATCACTTTCTATCGACTGGTCGTCGCCGATATCGGCAAATATCTGATCAAATATACCTACCTCACTAGATTCATGAACTGGAATCAATAAGCCTGATTGTACCATTAGCTGTAATAGACCTACAGTTTTCATACAAACAGATTTACCTCCGGCATTGGGCCCTGATACGAGCACAATCCTCATGTTCTCATTAATATGAAAATTTAAAGGAACAACTGTTTTCTTATCCTCTCTAAATGAAAGGTACAGTAAAGGGTGGCGTGCATTAACCAACTTAGTCTTGGCTTCCTTTATTAGAACCGGCATATCGGCCTCAACATCTATAGCGAACAGGGCTTTTGCACGGACAAAATCTAACTTAGTAAGGAAACCATGGTACGACAATAATAATGGTGTATATGGCCTCAGATCATTTGTGAGCGCTATTAAGATCTTTATAATCTCCCTACGCTTGTCAAATTCCAGATCCCTAAGCTTATTGTTTAATGAAAATACCTCTTCTGGCTCTATGTATACCGTTTGTCCGCTAGCCGATTCATCATGAATAAAACCTTTCAGTTTCCTTTTATTTTCGGCAAGTACCGGTATACACATTCTGCCATCACGTATGGTTAAGCTACCATCGGCAACCCAATTATTACTAATTGCCTGCTTATAAATAGAGTCCATTCTCTTCCTTACGTCCTGCTCTGCTTTTGCGATCTCTCCAATTATATTTTGAAGTGCAACAGAAGCGTTTGGCTTTATCTTTCCTTTCGGATCCAGTACAGATTCTATGCGTTTAAGTATATTCTTTTCGACAGGCAGGTGCTCAAACAGCGCCTCCAGATTAGGGTATACTTCTTTTCTTTCATCAAAAAACCTCAGTACAGAAAATACAGTTTGTAAAGAGGCATACATTTGGTGCAGCTCATCCTCTACAAGGTAAGTGCCCTCCACTCTGATCTTATCGGCCAGAGATTTTATGTCGAAAAATGTACTGATTTGCAGTGGCTCCTGATTCTCGAGGATACTTTTAAACTCATTTGTTTGTCTCAGAAACTTATTGATCTGATCAAACTTGGTCATCACCTGCATTTTGCCCACCATTTGCTGCCCCATAGGGCTCAGACAGTGTGCGTAAATAAGTTGTTTTACCTCATTAAACCCCAAACGCTCTAAACAATTCTCCGGATATAACATTCCTATTTCTATCTTATTTTTTATTAATAGTCTTCTTTAATAATTCTCTGGCCTTTATAGAGTCTGCCCTCTTTTTCCTGGCGGCCTTCCTTAAAACAGCTTTTGCTTTTTTGGTTGAATCCACTTTTTTAATAGAATCAGCCTTTTTAACTGCAATAACTTTCTTTAACGAGTCGGCCTTAAATTTAGCTCGTTGTGGTGCAGTAACTTTTTTCAAAGAATCTGCACGCTTCACCGAGTCGGCCTTAAACTTAGCTTTAACAATTTTAGCTGCCTTGGCTTGTACCAATGAATCTGCCTTTACCAAAACGTTCTTTTGCTTGGTTAATCCCTTGGTTACCTTATCATAGATGCCATCTAATACTTTCGGATGCTGACTATAGTAAGCCATACTTTTACCGTAAAGGGCCGAATCTATCTCGTATCTTTTATAAATACCGCTATAATAAGCCGCAGCCATAGTTCTTGATGTATCGATGTTAGGTATGGTAGTGATGTAAGCATCCACAATATGAATGTCGTGCAACACCAGGGCCATTTTATCGGGCTGAATAATATCGGAAGGAATACCTGGCTTACAGCCTGCAACGAATAAAAAAAGGAAGGCTGTGTATATAAAGTTCTTCATTATGGGCTAAAACATCATTATTTCTTAGACAAAGTTCGCTAAGGTTCTTATTTTTACCAAAAATACTGATAAATGAGTATAGCAGATAACTTATTAGAATATAAAAGCGAATTAGATAAGACACAGGTTGAGTTAATAGCCGTATCTAAATACCAGGAGCCCGCCGCAATTATGGAAGCCTACAATGCCGGGCAACGCATTTTTGGCGAAAACATAGTTCAGGAACTGGTTGATAAACAAGCACAATTGCCTACAGATATTGAGTGGCATCTTATTGGTCATCTGCAAACCAACAAGGTAAAATACATTGCCCCTTTTGTAAAACTAATCCACTCGGTTGATAGCCTGAAGCTATTAATTGAAATAAATAAACAAGCCGTAAAAAATAAGCGGGTAATAGACTGTTTACTTCAAATTTATATTGCCGATGAAGACACCAAATTTGGTCTTGGTTTTGATGAGGCTATTGAACTGCTTAGGTCCGAAGAATTTGCTACACTTAAAAACGTACGTATTGTAGGTTTAATGGGAATTGCAAGTAACAACGCCACAGAAAAACAGACTCTTGATGAGTTCATTGAGTTAAAAGTTCTTTTTGACGGTATTAAAGTTAGCTTTTTTAGAAAAGATGACTACTTTAAGGAAGTATCTATGGGTATGTCTGGCGATTACAAACTTGCAATTGAAGCAGGTAGCACAATGGTAAGGGTTGGCAGCAGTATTTTTGGTAAAAGGAAGATTAAACATTACAAAACAGAATGAGCATTACAATAAGAGTTGCTGAGCGAGAAGATTGTCCGAGATTATTGGAATTAATTAATGAACTGGCTCTTTATGAAAAAGCGCCGGAGGAAGTAACCGTAACCATAGATGAATTTATGGATGCCGGTTTTGGCGAAAACAAAGTATGGAAAGCTTTTGTTGCTGAGGATAACAATAAAATTATTGGCTTTGCTTTATACTATACCCGCTACTCGACCTGGAAAGGCTGCCGCTTATACCTTGAAGATTTCATTGTAACTGAAGAATACAGGGGGAAAGGTGCAGGCAAGCTCCTTTTTGAAACGGTTATACAGGAAGCAAAAGATAAAAACTACAATGGTATGGTTTGGCAGGTGCTGGACTGGAATGAGCCGGCAATTAATTTTTACAAAAAGTACGCTGCTGATATAGAAGCAGGATGGTTAAATGCATCCTTTTCGAAGGAACAAATCTCAAAGTAACATGAAAAAATTAGGATTATTTATTATCGCCATAGGTTTTATAGCTTGTCAGAGTGAGAATAAAACAAGCAATACTACCGACACTACAAGTGTTGTAAATACAGGAGACTCATTAACTTTTAAATACGATTCAGTAAAAGTTTACAGCAAAACCCCAGTATCTGTTGATAAAAATGTAACTGATACTTCTAAGGCAGTTATTTCGTATCCTTTATTTAATGATGAAAAAGTAAACCAGTTTGTTGAAACCAAAATAAAACTGACAGCAGATTCTGGCAAAAACTACAAAACATATAATGAATATGCTACCGATTTTATAAAAGGTTATGACGACTTTAGAAAATCTGAAAAGGATTACCCGCAAACCTGGTTCTTAGACATCAATGCTAAGGTTGTGAAACAAAAGCCAGGCTACTTGTCGCTGCTAAACACTTATGTAAATTATTCAGGCGGTGCACACCCTAACAGTGTATTTATCTACCTGAACTACAATCCGGCCACACATCAGGAAATCCTTTTAGATTCTTTAATTCAACCAGGTTCCCTGCCAAAACTTACTGCTGTGGCCGAAAAGATATTCAGAAAAAATGAAAAGCTTAGTCCTACTGCTAGCTTAAAAGATGGCTATTTCTTTGATAAGGATACGTTTAAACTGAATGACAACTTTACCATTACGGATCAAGGTTTAATGTTTCTTTATAATCCTTACGAAATCAAGGCTTATGCATATGGAAAAACAAAACTGGTTATTCCTTTCAGTGAGCTTAAAGAAATTGCTAAACCAAATTCATTACTTAGTCCCGCAAATTAATGGAGGTATACAAATTTGGAGGTGCATCAGTTAAAGATGCCGAAGGGGTAAGAAATCTGGCCAATATCATTAAAGAACGCAATCAAAAAAACAACCTGTTAATCGTTATTTCGGCAATGGGTAAGGTTACCAATAAGCTTGAGGATTTAACAAAAGCTTATTTAACGGGTCTTGAGGATACACATCAGATATTTGAAGAGGTAAAACAATTCCATTTCAACATCATTAGTGAGTTATTTCCAGACCACAGTAACCCGGTGTATAACGACGTGGCAAACTCATTCGTAGAGATAGATTGGTTAATAGAGGAAGAACCGGACGATGCAGCTGATTACATTTACGATCAAATCGTTTCGATCGGGGAAATCGTCTCGACCAAAATAGCTGCTGCTTACTTAAACGAAACAGGTTGTAATGTGCAATGGGTTGATGCCCGCAACTTTATCCATACAGATAACAATTACCGGGAGGCACAGGTAAATTGGGAAAAAACAGAGCAGGAAATACAGAAAAAACTGGCTCCTGTTTTAGAACAATATATTGCAGTAACCCAGGGATTTATTGGCAGCACAAGCGAAAACTTTACCACAACTCTTGGTAGAGATGGTTCTGACTATTCGGCCGCAATATTTGCTTCTTGCCTAAATGCAACTTCGTTAACCATCTGGAAAGATGTGCCCGGAGTTTTAAACGCCGATCCAAAATGGTTTGATGAAACGGAAAGAATTCCGCGTTTATCTTATCATGATGCAATTGAACTGGCCTATTATGGTGCAACTATTATTCACCCTAAAACAATAAAGCCGATTCAGAACAAGAACATCCCTTTATTTGTTCGTTCTTTTCTTGATCATAAGGCCGAAGGCACAGACATTACGGGAGAAAATAACCACCTGCCGGTTCCATCCTTTATATTTAAAGTAAACCAGGCGCTGATCTCTATTTTCCCTAAAGATTTCTCTTTCATCATAGAAGAAAACCTCAGTGATATTTTTAGTTTGTTCCATAAACACAAGGTAAAAATTACCACCATGCTGAATTCTGCAATCAGTTTTTCGGTAAGTTTTGATCATGATCCTAAAAAACTGGAAGCGCTGATAGCAGATCTTTCGCTGCACTATAAAGTTAAGTATAACACAGGCCTGGAATTGGTTACCATAAGGTACTACAACCAGCAAACCATAGATAGGGTAACTGTTAACAAAAACATCCTACTGGAAGTTAAAAGCAGGTATACCTGTCAAATTGTAATGAGGGACAAGACAACAGTTGAATAGACATGTTTTAGATAGCGAGGTTCAGGAGTACATTAACAATCATTTAAATGATGATGTACACAAACTCGCTATGTCTAAAAGTCCGTTTAAGGATGTTGATTCTAAAGCGCTTGCTAACCAGATTGCGGCAAAAAACAAATCGGTAAAAAAACTGCCAACCTGGTATAAAACAGATTCTATTTATTACCCTGCCCTACTTTCTATTGAGCAATGTTCATCGGAAACCACAGCAACATACAAATCAGCGTTAGCTATTGGCGACAGCTTAATAGATCTTACAGGTGGCTTTGGGGTAGATAGTTATTACTTTGCAAAAACCGTTAAAAGCTTAACACATTGTGAAATCAATGTGGATCTTTCTGAAATAGCTGCTCATAATGCATTAATGTTGGGACAACTAAATATTAATTGCCTGGCTGTGGATGGTATTGCGCTACTGGAAAAAACCGATGAAATATTTGATACGATTTACCTGGACCCTGCAAGAAGAAGTTCGGCAGGCAAAGTTTTTATGTTAAAAGACTGCACTCCGAATGTGATTGAACATCTGGATTTACTACTTTCCAAATCAAAACGCATCATTATTAAAACAGCACCGTTATTAGACATTACGGCCGGTTTAAAGGAGCTAAGCAATGTTTCTGAAGTTCATATTATAAGTGTAAAAAATGAGTGCAAAGAACTGTTATGGATTATTGACAGCGACAGATCTGCGCAGCAACCAAAAATAACAGCAGTTACCCTAAACGAATCTCAAAAGGAATTCTCCTTTTTTAAAGGTGAAGAAGAAACAGAGGTTGAATTGCTAAACGAAACTCCTTCTGGCTATCTGTATGAACCAGATACAGCACTGCTTAAAAGCGGAGCCTTTAACCTGATAGCTGCAAGGTTTCGGCTAAAAAAGCTACATCATCAAACACAGTTGTATGTTTCAGATCATTTGGATTCCTCCTTTCCAGGCAGAATTTTTAAGATCAACAGTCTCTTATCTTCCAGTGATCTTAAAAAAGAAAAGTCGCCGAGGGGAAATGTTATTGCCAGAAACTATCGGGATAAAGCGGAAAACCTGGTAAAGAAATACAAAATAAAGCCTGATCATAACAAGTTCTTTGTTTTTACACAAGGTGCTAATCATGATTATCTAATAATAGATGCCGAAATAATGCAGCACTATTAAATTTTAGGTTTAGTTATTTCAATAATTCGTTCTAAAAAAATGATCGATTTAATTTAGCTTTATGCTAACGAAATAATCATAACCAAATTTTTCCTGATCATGAACCAATTAACGCTCATTCTCTTATCTCTATTTATTTCAACTGCGGTTTTATCTCAGGATAAAAGCAAGATTAACGGCCTAATCTCTGAAGGGGTTAAACTCCATGACGCCGGTAAATTTGAAGAAGCTATCTTAAAATATAAAGAAGCATTACAATTAGATCCGGATAATTCTACCGCGAATTATGAAATTGCCTATACACTATTTAGCAATAAATCGGCTAAAGATGCCATCCCGTATCTGAATAAAATAATTGAAGGGAATCCGTCTAATTCAGGCAGTGCATACGACATGTTAGGAAGTATTTATGATACACAGGGGCAGAAAGATAAAGCCATTGAATATTATAAACGCGGCATAAAAGCGCAGCCAGAATATCAGGGCCTATATTATAATCTTGCCATAACCTATAGCAGCCTCGGCAAAAATGAGGAGGCATTACAAAATGTAACCAAAGCTTTGCAGCTAAATCCAAAACACGCAAGTAGCCATCGCTTATACGCATTAATAAACATGGCCGAACCAAGTAAAAAAATTGCTGCACTTCTTAGCTACTGTAATTTCCTGATACTGGAAGCTACCACTCAACGCTCGACTAAAGCTTTTCAGGATGTTAAATCAATTCTCAATTCAGGGATTACCAAAACAGCCGGAGTAAACAACATTACGATCAATCGTAATCCCAACGAAAAAGATCCCGACCTAGGTGCAGCAAGCCTGGCCATATCAATGGCTTCGCTGTCGCCCGGATTGGCTGGTTTGTCGGAAGCAGATCAACTAGAACTACAGCTTAAAACAATTTTCGGTATTACCGGGGAACTTTCTGAAAAGAAAAAAGAAAAGGATTTTTTCTGGTCTTTTTACGCTGATTATTTTTACAAACTATCTAAATCAGAATTTATGCCATTAATCGCGCGCATTATTAGCTTTACTTCCAATCAGGAAGAAAAGAGAAAATGGATAAAAGAACATGAACAGCTTTTAACGGATTATTCCGTTTGGGAATCTGCAACTCCGCGCAATTGAAACCTTCAATAGCCTAATCAAAAAGAAAGCCCCGGAATACTTATATTCCGGGACCTCATCACCCTCACCTATCACCTTTAATTGTGGTAGATACTCCCTTAAAAAAGAATATTAACTATTCATTTTTAAGCATTTACGTAGTTAGGCGATAAATGGTTGCCGCAATCATGCGGAATTACTTTGAGATGACGAAAGCCTATTCAGCGGCTAATATTTTAATATCTTTTATCTCCAGTATTGATTTAGAATATCCTTTAAGAACACTATTAATCATAGCTTGTCCAACCTCTTTTAAAGTGCTTACCTGGCCTGGTATTAGCAAGCGGAGCAAAGGATATAATGATGCTATAACCTGATAAAGCCCTTTAACATTTACCTGACCTGGGGTAGGCTTCATGAAACCCGGACGAAAATTATATACATTTTTAAATGGCAACTTCATTAAAGCATTCTCAGTTTTACCTTTTACACGTGCCCACATCACTCTCCCTTTTTCGGAACTATCCGTATGACTACCGGATATATGGCTGAAAACCATCCCAGCATTAAGAAGAACAAGTTTATTTGCAAGGTGCATCGTAGTGTCATAAGTAATGTAACTATATTCTGCTTCCTTCATCCCATTTGAACTTATGCCTGCGCAATAAAAACATGCATCATAACCGGTTAACTGATCTTGTATGCCATCAATATTGAAAAAATCTGGCACAATGCATTCTTTTAATTTGGGATGCTTCTGACCGCGATAAGGTTTACGTCCAATTACAAGTACTTCTTTTACCTGCGGATGCGACAGGCATTCTAATAATACGCCTTCGCCTACCATACCGGTAGCTCCTGTAAGGATCACTTTAATTTCCATTTATGCAGTTACTAATTTTAGCGCCCATACAAAGCTTAGGCTGGCTTACATAAAATTACAATTTCAAACTAAAGCACAAGCATTCTTTGCGAACAATTTTAACATTCTTTAACATACTTTAACATTCCCAAATCCGCTAACTTTCAATGTTTTAGTTATTTTTACTATTAAGAAAATTACCCTCAAACTATGAACCACTATCAAAAAATTAACAATCTTGTAGGATTTCTGCTTTTTCTGATTGCAGGAGTGGTCTACTGGCTAACCATGGAACCAACCGTAAGCTTTTGGGATTGCGGAGAATTCATTTCCGCAGCCGATAAATTACAAGTAGGTCACCAGCCTGGCGCCCCTTTATTCCTGATGATAGGAAAGCTATTTTCTTTGTTAGCTGCAGGTGACGTAACAAAAATTGCTTACTGGATGAACTTCAGCTCAGTAATTTTTAGTGCCGCCACAGTTATGTTTCTTTATTGGACCATCACCCTGATTGCCAGTAAGCTGTACAAACAGGAAAAAACTACCGCAGATGTGCTAACCATTGTTGCTACAGGTGTAGTTGGTGCTTTGGCATTTACCTTTTCAGATACATTTTGGTTTTCGGCAGTTGAGGCCGAGGTATATTCACTTTCCATATTATTTACAGCCCTTGTATTTTGGGCAATATTGAAATGGGAAAGTAAAACAGACGACCGCTGGCTGGTACTAATTGCATTTGTAATTGGATTATCTATTGGGGTCCATTTATTAAGTTTGTTGGCCATTCCAGCTGTAGTACTCGTTTATTATTTCAAAAAAACAACAAAGCCAACTACCTTTGGTATCATTAAAGCAATAGGTATTGCAGGGCTTATATGGGTAATAGTTCAGTTCGTTATTATCCAATATTTTGTATTGTTTGCAGCAAGGTTCGATTTGTTCTTCGTAAACACACTGGGTTTTGGATTTGGATACGGCGCCATAACATTTATACTGCTTTTGGCGGCCAGTATTACCTACGCCATCTACTACTCAATTAAGCATAAAAAATACAATCTTAACCTCAGCATGATCTGCCTAACATTTGTATTGTTTGGCTTTAGCTCTTACTTTTTAATCATTATAAGAGCAGATGCGAAGCCAAGCTTAAACCTTTCGAATCCTGATAATGCTTTTGCTTTATATGGTTATTTAGGACGTACAAATTACGGTCAAACGCCCCTTTTATACGGACAAACTTTTGATGCCAAACAAATTGACGGCAAAGAAACTTATACCAAATACAGAAAAGGAAAAGATAAATATGAGGTTTCAGGAAGAGGTATAGATGTGGAATATGACAAGAATTTATTGTTTCCAAGAACATATAGCGACAAACCAGATCACATAAACTTTTACAAGCAGTGGTTAAATCTTGCTGACGGAGAAACCCCTTCTTTTGCCCAGAATTTAAAGTTCTTTGCATCATACCAGGTAGGTTTTATGTACTGGCGCTACTTTTTCTGGAATTTTGTTGGTCGACAAAATGACAATCAGGGTCAGGGAGGCTATGGCGAAGGGAACTGGATAACCGGAATTAAATCGCTGGATGCTATACGATTGGGAAGCCAAACCAACCTGCCACCAAGTATTGTTGACAATGAAGGATTTAACAGATTTTACGGTTTACCCTTAATATTAGGTATTGCGGGTTTATTCTTTTTATATCGTAGAAACAGAAATGACACCCTGGTAATTACAACACTTTTCTTATTTACTGGTCTGGCTATTATTGTTTATTTAAATCAAGATCCCAGACAAGTAAGAGAAAGGGATTATGCTTATGTAGGTTCCTTTTATGCCTTCGCTATCTTTATTGGCTTCGGGGTATTTGCTATCAGGGAGTGGTTATCGCGCTTTAATGCGCCTAAATTGAGCCTTATAGTGGCTTCGTTGGTTGGGTTATTGGCGGCACCTGCAATTATGGGTGTTCAGGGTTGGGGCGACCATAACCGTTCTGGCAAAGCAACTGCCTTAGAGTGGGCAAAAAACTATCTTAACTCTTGTGCTCCGAACGCCATATTGTTTGTGACCGCTGATAACGATACGTTCCCTTTGTGGTACGCACAAGAGGTTGAGGGTATTCGTACCGACATACGGGTTGTAAATATTCAATATCTTTCTGATGATGCATATATCAATCAAATGAAATTGAAGCTGAATAAATCCGCAGCTCTGCCTATTACTATGCCAACAGAGAAGTATGTAAATGGTGTTAGAGATTATATTCGTTATTATGATTACGATTTAAAAGACAGTGTGGAGCTAAAAGATCTTTTAGCAGTATTGACTTCAGATAATAAGGAGGATAAACTTCCACTATCGGATGGAAGTTATGTGAATTTCTTGCCTAGCCAAAACTTCAAATTAACGGTAGACTCAGATCAATTGGTAAAAACGCATACCATTTCAGCTAAAGACAAAGACAAGGTTACACCTTTGATGGAGTGGAAATACAATAAAGATATCATGTACAAATATGATCTGGCTTTACTGGATATCATTGCAAACAACAATTGGGAAAGGCCAATATATTTTGAATCAAATGTATCTGAAGATACTTATGCAGGTTTAGGCAAATACCTATATCTTGAAGGATATGCGCTCCGTTTATTGCCTTTCAAAACTGATCCTAAGGATACACGCGATAAAATGGAGAAAACCAATAGCGATCCGATGTACGATAACCTGATGCATAAATTTGATTTTAAAAGCTTTAAAACTGCAAAATACATTGATCCGGAAAGCAGAAGAGTTGCCCAAAGTTCATGGAGTGTTTCGAACTCGCTTACTACAAACCTTTTCATGGAAGGAAAAACAGATAAGGCACGCAACATTTTAGTTAAAAGCGTTAAAGAGATTCCTCTTAAAAATTATTCAGTTGACGATACCATAAACAGGTATCAGACCATCCAAAATATGTATGCCTTAAATGAAACTAAGGCCGCTAATGAATTGACAAATGAAACATTTGAATTTTTAAATAAAGAGCTGACTTATATTGCTTCTTTAGAACCGAAACGGTTTAACGCTTACGGAAGAGATATTCAGGTAGGCATGTATGTTTTAAGCAACCTGCACAGAATGGCTGTGGGTTACAAGCAAACTGAGCTTAGTGATAAGATCGCCAAAAAGTTTGAAGAACTGCAAGCTAAGTTTAGTTAGTTCGCTTCGTCATCTCGACCGTAGGAGAGATCTCTTGTTCAAGCAGAGTTCAAGAGATCTCTCCTACGGTCGAGATGACGACAGAATGCAGAGAAACTGAATTCCAGAAAACAACAAGAGGGGCATTTTGCAATGCCCCTCTTGTTGTTTATCCTTATATTAAACTCTTTACTTAATATTACACTCTTACTTGTTAGGTTGAGGTGTAGTTCTTAAATAAGGTTTAATTACTTTATGCCCCTTAGGGAACCTTGCAGGAATGTCTTCTGTTTTAATACTGTTCATTACAACAACATCTTGTCCATCTTCCCAATCTGCAGGAGTCGCAACGCTATAATTAGCGGTAAGTTGTAATGAATCGATTACTCTTAATACTTCGTTAAAGTTACGCCCTGTAGACGCAGGGTAGGTTAGCATCAATTTAACCTTTTTATCAGGAGAGATGATGAACAACGAACGTACAGTTAAAGTTTCTGATGCATTTGGATGGATCATATCATATAGATCAGCAACTTTCTTATCCTCATCTGCAATGATAGGAAACTCTACATTTGTATTTTGAGTTTCATTGATGTCTTTAATCCAGCCTTTATGAGACTCTGCAGAATCAACGCTAAGCGCCAGTACTTTAACATTTCTTTTTTCAAATTCTCCTTTTAAAGATGCAGTACGGCCAAGTTCCGTGGTACATACCGGAGTATAATCTGCAGGGTGAGAAAACAAGACTCCCCAGCTATCTCCCAGAAAATCATAAAAATCGATATTACCTATAGAAGTTTCTGCCTTAAAATTGGGAGCTGCGTCCCCTATTCTTAAACTCATAATTATATATTTTAGTAGTAAATAACAATGTTTAAAAGTAAATATTAAAGTCTACAAGTTAAGTATACTATTTAAAATAATTCTCCTGTTTTTGTAATAAAATTAATTTCAGGAATCTTACTTCCCAAGTGCTTATTAAACTGTTTAATGGTATAATCGGCAAGAATGGGTGTATCCTTTTCATCATGTTGGTGCAGAAAGAAGTACACTTTTTCCAGTCCTTTATCCAACCACTGTTTAATTCTTACCACCCAATCGTCTATCCTTGCAAAGTCAGAATCCTGATGTGCCGATCCATTTCCGACAAAGCGAATAAATATTTCAGGTATGGTTAGTTCCATGTGCACACAGTCTCTCCTGCCGCTTGCATCAGTAATTACTGCACCCTTATTTAACTTTGCAAACATATCAAACACCTGGTTCCTATTCGCTTCTTCCAAAAACCATCCTTCGTGCCTTAATTCCACAAAAACAGCAAGGTCAGTGGGCAGGTATTTCAGATATTCTTCCAGAACAGGCAGGCTCTTAGGCGTAAAGTTATCTCCAAGCTGCAAAAAGCATGGCCCCAAGAACTGACCAAATTCAGAAATACTTGCCAGAAAAAGATCTGTTGGTACCTCTGCATCTTTTAGCCTTTTAATATGGCTGATTGTTCTGGAAAATTTAGGACAGAAAATAAAACTATTATTGGAATTATCCTCAGCCTTGGCTTTCCATTTTTTAATCAGCTCTGCATTCGGGATGCTGTAAAAAACCGCATTCAGCTCAATAGAATTGAAATGTTTTACATATTGATCCAGAAAGTCGGCTTCTTTGGTTTTTGATGGATAAATCATATTTAACCATTCCTTTCGACCCCATTTGGCACAGCCAACGTAAAACTCAGGGTTCTTCGCTGGCTTACCTTTCGACAATGTTTTTGAAGTTTGTATGCCATCTTTTGGCAATGTAAAATCTACATCCTTTATCTGGCTATCTGTTACTTTTCCGAAATCCATATTTAAAATTTTATATAAAGGTTTTGTGGTCTGGTTGAGGTTAAATCTACTAATTATTAACCTACACAGCTAAACAACGATTAACAAATATTATTACGAATCCCAGATTTTGCTATTATTCTTATCTAACCGAATTAGTACTATAAAGATTGATCATGTAGGATTAGAGAAAATAAAGACTGATTAGATCGTTTTAACACCAGCAGCATGAGGTGCAGGATTGTACCACCAAATTAAGACTGCAACTAATAACAAAACTACAAAGAAGCCAACAGCGACATACTTATTTGCTGTGGATTCCTTATTGCTGCTACCAGCAATGACCTGGAAGATAACGAAAAGTATTTCAAATATGACCCCCATACAGTTACATTTAATTATCAACAAGATAGCAAAAATAAATCTCTGATTAAACGCTTTGGTGTTTAATATTATAAACAACCACAACAAATAAAACTAAAAACAGAATTAACAACCCAATAAAAATGAGAGCCTCTCGAAAATTCTTTCCATTTTTAGCTGGATCGGGATCATTCTTATTTGGTAAAAAATAAACAATTGTTAATCCGATAAAACTAAAAAAAAACACAAGTGTAAGCCCACCTGTACCCCCAATATTTCGTTTTTCACCCAATCTATATCCCTGATACAACATCAAAAGGGAAACGATTATGATAACTATTTCTCTTACTCCCATTGTCTTTATTATTTGGTTAGACTGTAAAATAATAAATTATTTATAAATTTTATCAACCATTAAATAACTGTTTAACCAAATAATAAAAAGTATTGCAAGAATAGCTCTGAACTACTCAAAAACAAGAAACCCCGAAACTAAATTAAAGTTTCGGGGTTTCAAATTTATGTGTTAGTTATTAGTTATAACCTTTTATCATAAATACGTAATCCTGAATTTTGGATACCTGTTTTGATGGCTCTAATTTCGATAATTTGCTCTTCCTAACAGAAGATATCCTGCCTACTATAGAATCCTGAGGGATAGAGCTTAACGCTTCCTGAAGGAACTTTGCTTTTACTGCAAAGGTTGCTCCGTCTGTATAGCTTTCTTTAGCATTGATTATGCCTATTACGTTTCCGCTATTATCTAATAGCGGCCCGCCACTATTACCTGGATTAACATCAAGAGATAACTGATACGCTAAAGTATCACCATTAAAACCACTTTGTGAACTTAAATAGCCTATCCCTAACACTACTTCATCTTTAGGATAACCCAGTGTGTAAACAGATTCCCCAAGGCCAACTTTACCCTTTTTCAATGAGTAAGGTAACGAGCCTAATGAAAACTTTTTATCAATGATTTTTAGAATAGCAATGTCGTTAATAGGATCTTTATAGGTAATATCAACTTTATAAAGATCACCTTTGTTGTTCTGAACATAGACCGTATCAGATTTTTCGACTACGTGATAGCTGGTTAAGATATATCCGTTAGAAGAAATTGCAAAACCGGTACCTCCAAATTTCACAGGTTTAACAGGCACCTTTGAATTCTGGCTTGATTTTACATCTCTGATCAGGTTATTGGTAGAACTTTTAAGCTTACTAAGCTCAGCACTCATTTGTTTATAGCTACCGGTTTGCTCTGTAGTTTGTTGTATAGAATAAATGGTAACAATTGTTAATAATATAAAAGAGGCGGCCACAGCAATTGCTGATTTATTTTTACGCCACATATTAACAATAAACGAAGGATGAGGTCCAAGCTTTCTGCTTAAAGCATCAACATCGATCTGATCATGTGCATGATCCATCTTGTTTTTCAAATCAAGATTTGAGGCATAATCCTTTAACGAATCCAGAAAAACCTTGTGCGCTACAACTTTATGATCAACAGTTGGATCATTTAAGCGTAGTTGCTCAAAAGCGGTAGCTTCTGCCTCAGTAAGTTTACCGTTAAGGTAATCTTCAATTATGCCCTCTAACTCTATTTCGTTCCTCATATCACGATTGAAAAAATAATTTCTTTAACCTTTGTAAGCACTTATATTTTTGTGTTTTTGCGTTATCGGTATTGGTATACCCAAACTTTTCACAAATTTCCTGCATGGAAAGGTTGTTAATATAAAAATCCTGAATAATGGTCTTGCAGGGTTCGCCTAAATGGAGGAGTGCTTCTTGCATCTTATCAAATTGCCTATCCTTCTCTTCATGCTGTTCAACATCCTCTTCTATCGCTATCACATCCTCAAAGTCAGAGATGTTATTGGTTTTCTTGCTTTGCTGTGCTAACTTCTTTAACCAAATACGTCTGCAGACTGAGTATATATAGGTCTTTAGTTTACTGCTTAACTCGAAATCTCCGCTTTTAATTTTATTATATAAAACAATTATGCCTTCCTGATACACATCTTTTGCATCATCTTCATCACCGTTATTATTTAATATAAACTGTAAAATCATCGGAAAATACCCCGTATACAATTTATTTAGCGCTTCTTCTGAGTTATTTAAGACCCCTAAAACTACCTCTCTATCTGTTGGAACTGAACTGCTTAACTTATTACTCACCAATTAATACATTTAAACGTGAATGGTAACCCAATGATAACAAAAAAAATTACTTTTTTTATTTCTTCCTTAATACGGCAATACTATAAAGAGTAACCCAGTAACCCACATTAAAATATTTTTTATTTTTTTTTCAATTAGGTGGGTTACCTTTTAAACTTTCCTGTATTAATCTGTAAAATTAATTAATTATTTAAAATAGAATTAGAATGAAAAACGCATTTAAATTTGGCTTTTTAGCTTTAGCAATCTCTTTATCAGTAGCAGCTTGTAACTCTGAGAAAACAGGTGAATCTACAGATACTACTGTAACTGATTCATCTACTGTTGTTACTCAAGTTGATACTAACGTAACTGATTCAACTGTAAAAGATACTACTGTAACTACTACTGTTGACTCAACTAAACACTAGTCATTTTTAACAAAATAAAAAAGGCTTTGGAATCTCCAAGGCCTTTTTTGTTATCCAAAGTTTTGCTTTTCAGCAACCTCACTTCATTAAAAGGCTAATAAATGCTACATTTGCGCTTGTAAAAATAAGTCAAATTCATGAATTTATCTCCTCTTCAAGCTATTTCTCCAGTTGATGGACGTTATAGAAACACTACTCAAAGCCTTTCTAAATATTTTTCAGAGTCAGCATTAATAAAATACAGAGTATTTGTAGAAATTGAATACTTTATTGCACTTTGTGAAACAGGCTTACCTGGTTTAAAAGAATTCGATAAATCTATTTACGGTAAACTACGTTTAATTCATGAGCAGTTTGATGATAACCATGCTCAGGAAATTAAAGACACAGAAAAGATCACCAATCATGATGTTAAAGCGGTTGAATATTTTATAAAAAAGCAATTTGATCAATTGGGTCTCGAAGCTTATAAAGAGTTTATCCATTTCGGATTAACATCTCAGGATATCAACAACACAGCTATACCTTATACTATTAAACTAGCTTTAAATGAAGTTTACTATCCTCAAATAGCTGAGTTGATTGCTAAAATAAAAAGTCTGGCTACTGAATGGAAAGATGTGCCCTTACTTGCACATACGCATGGACAGCCTGCATCTCCTACTAAACTTGGTAAAGAGTTTATGGTATTTGCTGAACGTTTAGAGATTCAGTTAAATAACTTAAAAAACATCCCTAACAGCGCAAAATTTGGCGGTGCAACAGGTAATTTTAATGCACACCATATTGCTTATCCTGGTGTAAACTGGGTAGATTTCTCTAATAATTTTGTAAATGAGATATTAGGCCTTTCGCGCGCTCAGTATACTACTCAAATTGAGCATTATGATCAATTTGCTGCACAATGTGATGCTTTAAAAAGAATAAACAACATCATTATTGATCTTGATAGAGACATTTGGGCGTACATTTCTAAAAACTACTTTAAACAAAAGATTAAAGAAGGTGAAGTTGGTTCTTCTGCAATGCCTCATAAAGTAAACCCTATTGATTTTGAAAATGCAGAGGGTAATGCTGGTATAGCAAATGCGTTATTCGAATTTTTTGCGGCTAAATTACCAATTTCACGCTTACAAAGGGACCTTACAGATTCTACGGTACTTAGAAATGTAGGCGTGCCTCTTGCTCACACTATAATAGCTATTGCATCTACGTTAAAAGGTTTAAATAAATTATTGCTGAATAATGAAGCTATTAATGCCGACCTTGAAAACAACTGGGCTGTAGTTGCTGAAGCAATTCAGACTGTACTTAGAAGAGAGGCTTATCCTAACCCATACGAAGCACTTAAAGATCTTACCCGTACCAATCAGAAGATTACTGCTGATACCATGGCGAACTTTATTGATGGCTTAAATGTGAATGATCAGATTAAACAGGAATTAAAGAACATCACTCCTTTTAACTACACGGGCGTATTTTAGATATAATGACCTAAAACAGACATCGATACCTTAAATTGCACCAACGAATTATTTATTTTTGTAGAAAAAAAGAAGACAATGACTATCAACGTATATACTGAACAAACTCCAAACCCTGCTACAATGAAATTCATGGTCAATAAATTATTGATCAATGGCAGTGAAGATTTCGCAACTAAAGAAAGTGCTGAGCACTCTCCTTTTGCAAAGGAACTGTTTAAGTTCAACTTTGTTAATGGTGTTTTTTTTGCAAGTAACTTTGTTACGATTACAAAAACAGAGGGTGTTGAATGGCCAGATATCGAACCAATTCTTAAAGAATTTGTTAAAGGAGCTGTTGAATCTGAATATAAAATAAAAGAAGAAACATCTGATGAGACACCTACTTTTGAAGGAACAGATCTTGAGATTAAAATTCAGCAAATTCTACACGATTATGTTCGCCCAGCAGTTGAACAAGATGGTGGTGCAATTAGCTACAAATCATTTGATGAGGGTGTTGTAACTGTTGAGCTTAGAGGTTCATGCAGCGGTTGCCCTTCTTCTACCATTACCTTGAAATCAGGAATTCAGAATTTATTGCAACGCATGGTTCCTGAAGTGAAAGAAGTAGTGTCTGAAGCTTTGTAAGCTGATTTAAATATAAAGAAAGAGCCTGTTTCAATGTTGAAACAGGCTCTTTTGTTTTATGGATTTGCCTTAGTCTTGTTTTAAAGCACTCGTCATCTCGACGATAGGAGAGATCTTTTGCATTGGCATAACCAAGAGATCTCTCCTATCGTCGAGATGACGTAGTAATAGCTGACTAAATTCTTTTAATTATAAAATTCCTTTAACTATTAAAACTCCGTTTAATAGCTTCTAAGATTTCACCATCAATCAAGCCATTTGTTGCCAGAATTTCTCTGGTTTCTAGAAATTCATCGCCTCCGGCAAAGTTTAATATGTTTCCTCCTGCCTGTTGTACCAGATAAGCACCGGCAGCAACATCCCAGGCATTCAGGTTATACTCAAAGAAAGCATCGAACCTGCCACATGCTACATAAGCTAAATCAACCGCAGCCGAACCTATGCGCCGTAAGCCATGCGTTTTCTGCATCATTTCTGAAAGTAGCTGCATGTATTGTGCCTGTTTCTCGAACTGATAATATGGAAATCCTGTAGCCAGTAAACAATCTGATAAACCTGGTCTGGAAGAAACCTTAATCACTTTGTTGTTTAAATAAGCATCGCCACCTTTATAAGAATAAAACATCTCTCCGCGGTTTATCTCGTAAACTACACCAACAACGGGTTTATCCTCTTCATAAAGCGCTATGCTTATAGAATAAGTGGGAACACCATGAATAAAGTTGGTAGTGCCATCTAATGGATCTATGATCCAATTGTAAACAGCACCTTTGCTATTTATGGTTTCTTCTTCAGTAGTAAAACCTGCTTCAGGAATTAGCTTGGCTAAATTTCTAACCAATAACTTTTCAGCATTCTTATCTACATAGGAAACCATATCGTTTAGGCCTTTGAACTCGACAGCACCTGCATCGAAGTTCATCGACTCTTTTCTTATAAAATTGCCTGTTAAGCGGGTAACAGCAATTACCTTAGAACATATTAATTCGTAATTCAACTCAGAAAAAAATTTTAATAGTTAGCCAACTTTTCTTTGTTCTTGTATGAATATAAAACAAGACCTAAGCCAGACAAAAACAGAATACTTGAAATTAGCTCTGCCTGCGTAAAATGTATACCGGCAACATTATATTTAGTATTTACTCTGATCAATTCAATAAAGAAGCGTTCCAGACCGTTTAGCATTAAGTATATACCAAACATCATTCCCGGAGATTTAATACGGTCACGGATCTTCCATAAGATCAGGAACAGTATAAAGCATACGATTACCTCATATATAGGTGTTGGGTATACCGGCTGAGGTAATTCGTTACAGAACCTGCCAACGCAACCCGCAATAGGATTTCCTTCGTTAGCAACGTTATTTGGATAGGTATAAGCCCATAACCAATCCGGAAGCCATGAAATTGGCTTAGCGTTTAGATTAGCGATTCCCCAGTCGCCATCACCAGACATATGGCAACCAATTCTGCCCACACTGTACGCAAGCATCATACCTGGTCCGCCAATATCAAGCATGTGCAATACTTTAATATTATTTTTCCTTGCGATATATAAAACAGCAGCACCACCACAGATCAGTCCGCCGTAAAACGTTAAACCACTAAATGACAACAAGCTGCCAATAGGATCTTTCACAAATGAATCCCAATGTTCCAGGTTGTCGAATATCTTTGCTCCAAGAAAGCCCCAGATAGCGGCCCAAACGATAAGAGTACCCATTAATTCATATGGGTGCTGCATTACTTCAACAGTTTTTGGTTTGGGTAATTTATGTGCATTTTTCTCTTTATAATCCCAGTAAGCAAACAAACCGGCAAAAAACAAGCCTCCAAGTATATTACCTTTTAATGAAAGAAGTACTGTTTGGGCATCGCTTACAAACAGCTGATAGTTTAAGAGTGCATAAACCAATTTATACCCGATAAGGAACCCGAATACTCCATTATAAGCCAGCTCAGTTGTAGTAGCAGGCTTACCAATAGTCATCGTTTTTTTGATTGGATGAAGAATACCAAGTGCTTCCTTACGTTTAAACTCCTGAGTAAAAGCCCAGTAACCAGCAATAAAAGCTAAAGCGACAAAAACACCAAATGTGTTAAACGGCAATGGGACTTGTATACCAAAAAGATATTCTAAAAAATGAGATACAGTAGGAAACATACGTATAAAAAAGTTTTATGCGAATATAGTATTAATGCGCTAAAACTTCTTCTGTTTCGGCAACTTCTACCTCACCATCGGCGGTAAGCTCAATAAGTTTTACGGTTTTGATTTCATTTACCATTACCGGGTCATATTTAGCTTTAACTTTTACATAGTTCTTGGTAAAACCATGCATAAAACCATTCTTTTGGTCGTCTTCAAAAAGCACTTCGCCAACTGAACCAATCTGAGATTCATAAAATACCCTTCTCTTTTTGTCAGACAAAATATGAAGCATTTTGCTTCTATCCGCACGGGCACTTCCGGCAACAACGCCTTTCATTTCAGCCGCTGCTGTTTGCTCGCGTTCTGAATAGGTAAATACGTGCAGGTAAGAAATATCAAGCTCGTTTAGGAACTGATAAGTATCCAGAAAATCTTCATGGGTTTCACCAGGAAATCCAACGATTACATCAACTCCAATACAGCAATTAGGTATTAAAGCTTTAATTTTAGCAACTCGTTCGGTATAAAGTTCCCGTTGGTAACGTCTGCGCATTAAACCTAATATTTTATTAGATCCAGACTGCAGAGGGATATGAAAATGAGGTACAAATCTTTTGGAAGTAGCAACAAATTCAATGATTTCATTGCTTAACAAATTCGGTTCAATAGAAGAAATTCTTATCCTTTCTATACCCTCAACCTCATCCAGTGCTTTTACCAGGTCAAAGAATTTATCTTCTCTTTCTCCGTTTCTTATTCCGAAATCGCCAAGATTTACCCCCGTAAGTACAATTTCTTTAACGCCGCTTTCGGCTATTTGTTTAGCGCGGTTTACTACATTTTCGATGGTATCGCTTCTGCTGCCCCCACGCGCCAATGGTATCGTACAATAAGTACATGGATAATCACATCCATCTTGCACCTTTAAGAAAGTACGTGTTCTATCACCTATTGAATAGGCTGCAATAAAATTATGATTAACTTTTTCGATGTTTTGCTGATGAATAACGGCCTTAGGCTGTTTGGTAAGATCAGAGATGTATTCAACTATCCGGAATTTCTCTGCTGCACCAAGCACCATATCAACGCCTTCTATTTCGGCAATCTCAACAGGTTTTAACTGAGCATAACATCCTACTATGGTTACATACGCGTTGGGTGCGTACTTTAAAGCCTCTTTAACTACTTTACGGCACTTTTTATCAGCATGCTCTGTTACAGAACAGGTGTTTATTACATACACATCCGCTCCATCTGTAAAGTCTACAACAGCATATCCGGCATCGGTAAATAACCTGCCAATTGTTGAAGTTTCAGAGAAATTCAACTTACAACCCAGTGTATAAAATGCAACCTTCTTCATTCAGTGTTATCGCTATAATTATGCACGCGTCGTGCCGAATTTATTTCAGCATCCCGTTTAAGCATGTTTAGAATATCAAATTCGGGATGCTGAAATAAATTCAGCATGACGATTGTAAATTTTTAGATATCCCAATAAGCCTGCAAAGATAAGGTTTTAAATGAAATTATGATTCATTCCAGCGATAACTATCTTGCTCTAGTCCTGCAAGATCTATTACACGGCTTACTACTGTTTGTGCAACTTCTTCAATAGTTTTGGGTAAGGAATAAAAAGATGGGCTGGCAGGACATATAATCCCTCCTGCTTCCGTTACAGCTTTCATGTTATTAATATGAATAAGGCTAAAAGGCATATCTCTTACTACGGCTATTAATTTCCTGCGTTCCTTCAATACAACATCTGCAGCCCTGGAAATTAAATCGTTAGAAATCCCATGTGCAATTCTGCCCAGAGTACCCATTGAGCATGGAATGATGATCATTGTATCAAACTTAGCCGATCCTGACGCAAATGGAGCATTAAAATCCATTTTTGGGTAAAAAGTAAAGGGGTAACGGTCGTAATCCTGATTCTGAAGTTCAAAACGCCAAACTTCTTTGGCATTGTCTGACATTACTACTCCTACTTTTTCAATCTGATCAGACAATTTCAACAAACTATCTAACAGTAATTTAGCATAAATTGATCCGCTGGCACCAGTAATTGCAACAATAATTTTCTTCTTCCTCATAGCGCAGATAAAGATACGGAACCTTAGATAACAAAAAAGGGCCGAAAATTAATTTTCGACCCTACATCTACCTATGAAAAACATACCCCCGAAAGGGTAAGCCCAAATGTAATTATCTTTTTGAATAAATGAAAGTTTAAACATACTTTTTTCTCATCTTAATTAGAATATTATTGCGAAGTCAGAAAATCCGGTTAACAAATTATCTAATAGCGTAAAAATCAATTCCTTTTAGTGGTTTCCAATCACCATCTTTGTATCTCATTTTTAAAGAAAGTATACGCTCTTTACCTGCTTCTCTTAAATAATAAATCTTAACCGGATGATAGCCGGCTTTGAGATAAACACGCTCTGTTTCCTGGCTCACTGACTGATAACCAAAATCCGCGTCAATTAGTTCTGCTTCATGAATTCTCATATAAGCTTTCCCACTTGCCTGAAGTGAAAAGCTGTATTCTCCATCAGATTGCACCTTTATAAAACCTTCATATAGTGTCATTCCAGGTCTTGCTTTTGGCACTTCTTCTCCTAAATGTTTGCTAATACCATTGGAAACTTCAGTAAGACCCGTTTCTGAAACTACGTATGGAAAATTTCCTTTAAAGAATTTCCACGAAAGTCCGGGATATGTTTTATCTAAAATCTCAACAGCGGGAATTTCGGCCTTATCATATGGCCGTGGAGCTTCAAGATCTGCCTTTCGAACCTGTAATGATTTGGCTTTCATTTGAACCTGTAATTCGTTGCACGACGGTATTGAAGCAAGGTTAGTAGTTTCCTTAGGGTCGCTTACTATATCGTATATTTCAAAATCATCGTCTGCAGATTTGATATCATAACGCACACCAACAAAATCCCCAAGACGGATCATTTGCATTTGCCCGCGTTTCCGGCCCCTCCTGCTGGCTTCAAAAGCTTTAAAATCAGGCGTTTTACCCCCTTCAGAATATTCTGAATAAATTAAACTTTCGGCCTGGATACCTTTTCCTGTTAGAGATGGGACCAATGAAACTCCATTTGTTCTGGCCGGAGCACTTATACCTGCAACATCAGCAAAGGTAGGCATCCAGTCTGACAGCATACTTGGCGATACCACAACTTTACCAGCAGGAATATGCTGAGCCCAGGTTACCAGAGTTGGCATTCTTAATCCACCCTCCCATACATCTCTTTTTATTCCATCAAAAGGTCCGAACCCTCCAAAAAACTCCGGGTTATTAGGTTCGTAACCTGCAGGAAGATAAGATTCAATAGATGGTCCGTTATCAGATGTAAAAACGACAATCGTATTTTCCGAAATTTTTAAGTCATCTAAAAGCTGCAAAATGTCGCCTACTGCATCATCAATTCTTCTGGTGGCTGTAGCATATCGCTTAAAGGTATCAGGCCATGGCGCATTTTTTACCTTTCCATTATCATATGTAGAATTTTTATAATCCGGATGTACAAAAGAATCAACTTTACCAGATGCTGTATTTATCATGTTACCAGGATTGCCAAGCCACTGTATGCCGCCTTTTAGTCCTTTACCTTCGGGATAAGCTTGAGTAGGTAATTCCAACACAGCGTGTGGAGAATCATAGGCAAGAAACATGAAGAAAGGTTTTTCGGGTCCTTTGGCACTTTCATGATCTATGATCCATTTCTTGGCACGGGCAGTCCATAAGTCGGTAGTGTAACATTTGGCTAAATCCGCAGCTACGTTTTTATAATTGTCCCATACTTCCTTTTTACCTCTGTAAATTCCTTCAAAAGGATAATGCTCATGTCCATCGGCATGGCGCATATAGCCAAAAAAATCATCAAACCCCCTTTTTTGAGGATGTGCCGGCCAATTAGGTTCATCTTTAGTTTCGCCTTGCAAACCCCATTTTCCTATAACTGATGTAGCATAACCCGCTATTTTCAGTACCGTAGCAATAGTATGGTTATTTTCAATCTGCTTATCAAATTGATTGTCTCTTACCTTTGCATTGCCTTGATTAAGCCCTGTTAAAAGAGATGCCCTGGAAGGGGCGCATACCGGTGCGTTGCAATACTGATTAGTTAATTGCGCACCACTGGCAGCCATTTTGTCGAGGTTTGGAGTAAATTGATAAGGAAGTTTTTGATCTGCCTTCTCCTTTCTCTGATTTTGAAAAAACACACCTAAATCACCGTATCCAAGGTCATCGGTTAAGATAAATATGATATTAGGCTTTGAAGCACTACTTTTTTTTGATTGTGCGTTAACAATTGAGGGCATCAAAACGATCAAAGCACAGCTTCCCAACAAAAACAATTTCGTGATTCCTTTTATCATTATCTAAAAATGAACATTAGTATTCACCAAATATAAACAACTTAAAAATTTCTTTACACATTCTTCGCACCAAACCCACAAGCAGGTGCCTTTTTGTGAATAATATGTGTGGAATGTGCGAACTAAGTGAGGAAGACTACAAAAACCAAACTTTAGTTCGTACTGGTTGTTGTATAAATTACAAAACTAAATTACAAAATTATGGAAGCATCCGAAGACATAAAGTTCACTGTTATGCTTCATGACAACGAACAAAAAAAGATTAAGGTAGAAGTTAAGCAAACTGAGACCACCGATGGGATACCGTTTTATGTATGCACTCTGAATGGTAAAGAGGCCCAGATTAGAAAAGATGAAAAATGGGAACAAATATGGGGCTCACTTACCCATAAACAGGTTGATGAATTAGGTTCGGCAATTAGCAAACATTTAGGTGATTTATAACACAGCCACCAGCATTACTCCGTATTCCCGTTTAAAATGATCTTGAATCTGATCTATCATTTTATTGAATCGTGTTATTTTTGCCGGCAGTAAGAACAACAAAAAATCAACTCCACTGCGGTTATATCTTACGTATTCTTCCAGGGCGAGCCAGCTTTCGCGCTCCATATCTTCATTGTACTCACCGGTATCTTTAAAAACGATTAATAGGTTTAATCCTTTCTGATCGCAAAAAGTCTTAATTGCAGTTTCCTGAGCTATTACAGACTCCAGATATGGTGATACCCTGATGTAACCAATTGCATTCATGACTGAAACTCTCTTGGCAACTTAACATAAGATTACCTATTCATTAACACCCGCTGATGCGGAAGTTTTTTTATCAAACTCTTTTTCAGTAAATATTTTTGAAGGATTTTCTAAACATTTATTAATTTGATTTAACAATGAGCTTAGCTCAAAAGGCTTAGAGATAAATGCGTTACAACCGTAACTACCAAGTGATAGCAATACTTGCGAATATGCAGAAAATATAACTACAGGAATATGTTTGGTAGACGGATCTCTTTTCAATTGGGCACATAATTCCCCTCCGTTAATTCCAGGGAGTAAATAATCCACTAATACAATATCTGGTTTAAAATCCTCCATCAATGAAAAAATATCATTAGTATCTTTATAACAACGTACTTGATAGCCTTCGTAACTAAATAACTCTTCTAATAACTCTACTAAATCATCATCATTTTCAATGATTAGTATATTTTGTGATTTACGCTCTTTTTTCTCAGATAATTCAGTCATTCCCGTTTTAATTAGCTAGCCTATTATAACAAACGAAAAAACGTCCTGTTTTATTTTTCTTTATTAATATTTATGCAATTAAAAAAGCGGTGTATTGCTTAATAATTAACGCGGTTTAAAGCCATTATCAAACGTTTGCGTAGTTTTATTCAAAGGGTAAAATCATCAAATATTCAGCGATTTTTACAAATTAGCATCATTTAATCATCAATACATGTAATTTTAAAAGATTTTTATACATTTAGAAATTATTACCTAACCAAATCAAATGAACCGGATCTTGACCTTATTCTTTTAAGTATAAGTTAGGTTAAGTGACTTACATCTGACAACTAAATTAGACTAAGATGAAACCTCAACTGCTTAAAGTAGCTAACAACTCTGTAAATTCATTTAGCGCGAGAAGAGACAAGGTGCCTTACATTAACAACCGCTGGCACTATCATGCCGAAGTTGAACTGATCTATTTTAAAAAAGGCAACGGAACTCAATTTATTGGCGATAGTATTAAACGTTTCAGATCTGGTGATGTAGTACTTGTTGGCGCTCACCTACCTCACTACTGGAGATTTGACGATAATTACTTTAATGACGAAAAAAGCAATGCAGATGTAGTTGTAGTACACTTTTGTGAGAATTTTTGGGGTAATTCATTTTTAAATCTTCCTGAAAATAAATCCCTTAAATTGTTGTTGGAACGTGCCCAGAGGGGCGTACAGGTTCAGGATAAAAGCAAAAGATTAATTGGAGAACTTATAGAGTCTATTTTATTATCTGAAGGGCCTAAACGAATTATTTTACTTGTAGAAGCCCTGCTGGCTATAGAAAACTACTCACAAAGCAGCTTATTGTCGTCTATCGGTTTCCGTCATGATTTTGAAGAGACTGAGAATGACAGGATTAATGCCATTTACAATTACTCTCTTGCTAATTTTAAAAGAAAGATTCAGATGGAGGAAATGGCTGCCGTGGCCAACATTAGCCCTAATTCATTTTGCAGATACTTTAAATCGAGAACAAGGAAAACTTATACTCAGTTTATAAGTGAGATAAGGGTTGGACATGCCTGCAAATTATTGATCGAGGACAGTATGAACGTTAAACAGATCTGTTACGAAAGTGGTTTCCATAATTTTGCCAGCTTCCATAAACATTTCAAAATTATAACAGGGAAAAGTCCGCTTTCTTATCAGAAATCATATTTACAAAAATAATTAATCATAAAAACAGTCCTTTTAATGAAAAAAAGAATAACCCCTTTGCTATTTGTAATAATGCTATGTGGCAAAGTAAATGCCCAGCAACCAGGTGCTAAGGATATTGACGACAAAAAACAAAAAATGGAGTGGTTTGCTAATGCAAAACTTGGAATTTTTATACACTGGGGTATTTATTCTGTAAATGGCATCTCCGAATCATGGTCGTTTTTTAACAACTACATCAATCATGATAACTATATGAAGCAGTTGGATGGTTTTACGGCAGCCAATTATCGTCCGGAAGAATGGGTTAAACTAATCAAGGAAAGTGGTGCAAAATATACTGTAATAACCACTAAACACCATGATGGTGTATCCCTTTGGAATACTAAAGCGATTGATGCGACAACCACCTTAAAGCAAAGTGCCGCTAAGAAAGATGTAATTACTCCCTTTATAAAAGCAGTTAAAAAGTCTGGCTTGAAAACAGGTATTTACTTTTCCTTACCAGACTGGAGCCATCCTGATTACGACGGTTTTACCAGAGACAGAAAAAGGTACAAACTTAGTGAAGAACCTAAGCGCTGGAATAAATTCCAAAAGTACTTACATACGCAAATGAATGAACTCTCTGTGAACTTTAAGCCTGATTTACTCTGGTTTGATGGTGATTGGGAGCACTCTGCTGAGGAATGGCAGGCCGGAAAGATTTCGGCAGACCTTAAAAAGTATAATCCAAATATTATAATCAATTCTCGTTTGAATCATCATGGCGACTATGAAACCCCTGAACAGGGTATCCCTGTTCTTAGGCCAAATAGCGAATATTGGGAACTGTGCTACACAATGAATGATTCGTGGGGTTATCAGCCTTATGATTTTAAATATAAATCACCAAATATGATTGTTCGCACGTTGGTTGATTGTATTAGCATGGGTGGTAATTTATTGCTTGACATTGGGCCAAAAGCCGATGGCACTATTGCAACAGAGCAGGGAAATATTTTGAAAGGCTTAGGCAGGTGGACCAAAAAGCATGCTGAAGCAATTTATGGGACTCATGCTGGCTTACCAGCAGGCCATTTTAATGGGAAAACCGCACTTTCTGCAGATAAAAAAACGCTTTATTTATATGCCGATTGGGTTCCGGACAATGGCGGATTGTTGTTAAGCGGAATCAGATCGGCTGTTCGCTCTGCTAAGATTGTAGGCTCTGATTTGAAGGCAACTTTTGTGACCAATGGTGAGAACATTTCGATCAAGATCCCTGCATCCGCAGCTGATCAGGATGTAACGGTAATCGCTTTAAAATTTGATAATCCTGTTGAAGTAAATGATCAATCTTGGATTTCGTTAAGTTTCAATGACCTTACCAATAAAAGAGCGGACTATAAAACGCAGATTAACAATATTGCGAGTTCATTGCATAATGGAGTAAACCCGTTTAAGGATACAGATTTGCCGACCGATGGTTTAGACTTCGAGGCAGGCAAAAAGGGGTTAAATCCTGAACTGTACAAATGGGTCACCAAAAACGCGGAGAGCTTATACAAGACAGGAAAAGGACTGCCTGAGGGACATTACCAGGGGGCAAGTGCTTTATCTGCCGACAAGCAGACGGTGTATCTTTTTGTGGAAGGGAAACCTACGGGGCCAATTGCATTAAAAGGAATTAAAAATAAGGTGAGCCGGATTAGAATTGTTGGAGAGGGAACTATGATTGAACCAGAGATCTACAACAAACTCTATTGGAGTTCTGTACCTGGAATTGTTTACATCCCACTTCCAAAAGACCGACTTGATAAGGATCTTACAGTAGTAGCGGTATTGCTTGATGGCCCAATTGACCTTTACAGGGAAAAAGTTGGTGCTATTGAGAGTAATTTGTAAGATTTTGTTCTATAAAAAGGAGGGTGTATCACATGATTTTTAGTTACACCCTCCTTTTTATTTGAGACGGCTACTATTTAACACTTCTAACAGTAGTGTTACCACCACCATCTAGTGTTAGGTTTACAGGAGCATTGCTAGTCCATGCTCCTCTGGTAAAATCAGGCACATCAACACTTCCCGATTTTTTAGATACTGATTTTTTACTTAATGGTACTATGCAGCTCCATGATGCAGCATCGTAAACGTTTTGGTCAAGAGGTAATCCATTGCGCAGGCAATCAATTAAACGCCAGTCCATGATAAAGTCCATACCACCATGGCCACCAATCTTTTTACCGATTTCTCCAACATGTTTAATAATTGGAGGGCTGTAAGTATCATACAATTTCTTTAATCCATCTTCAGTTACCCATTCTTCGCCAAACGAGATACGTTCAGGTTCCGGCCATTTACTGGCAAATCCTTTAGTTCCGCTAAGCAGGTGAATTCTGGAATAGATTCTTGGTGAGGTTACATCATGTTGTAACATCATTGTTTTTCCCTTAGCTGTTCTGATGGTTGTAGTATTCATATTGCCACGATAGTTTTTACCTACAAATTGTTTGTAAAAATCATCTTTTTTGGCTCTTTCTTCAGCCTCATGAGCCATATGGAAATCATTGGTCGACATGGACACCAAATAATCCATTTTATCACCCCTGTTAATATTTAAACATTGTGCAATTGGGCCTAAACCATGAGTTGGATAAATGTTACCGTTAAAATTGATGTTTTCTTTTAACCTCCACATGTCTGCATAACCATTTTTATCGAAGTTTAACCCCAGCAGGTTATGGATATATGCACCTTCAGCATGAATTAATTCACCAAACATCCCATTGCGGGCCATGTTTAATGTTAACATTTCGAAGAAATCATAACAGCAGTTCTCCAGCATCATACAATGCTTGCGCGTTTTCTCTGATGTTTCTACCAGTTTCCAGCAATCTTCAAGAGTAAGTGCTGCCGGAACCTCAGTTGCCGCGTGTTTTCCATGTTCCATAGCATACACAGCCATTGGAGTATGGTAATGCCAGGGTGTACAGATATAAACCAAATCAAGATCCTCTTTTTCAATCATTTCTTTCCAGCCATCTTCGCCAGAGTATTCTTTTGCTTTAGTAAGACCTTTATCAGTAAGGTATTTTTGTGCAGCTGAGGCTCTTGCAGGTAATTTGTCGCAAAGTGCTTTGATCTCTACTCCTTCTATATGTGACAATCTGGAAACCGCACCCGGCCCTCTCATTCCGAGACCTATAATTCCAACCCTTACTTTATCAATTTTTGGAGCGGCATATCCACTCATATTGAATCTCTGACTGCTATTACCCTGATTTAATGCTGCTGCCAGCTCATGATCGCTTGGCGCATTTTCATTGGCAAATGTAGGAAGGCCGATAGCTACAGCTCCGGAACCTATTGCCAGTTGTTGTAAAAATTTTCTACGGTTTGGTTTCATCTTGTGTTTTATATGGTTAAGAATGGTTGTTCGACCAGAAGTCAAATTAGTTTATACCACCAATATACACAGCTTATAGGCAGGCGTGAAAAGTTTTTTTCACACAAACGGTTGCGTAAATTTCATTTTACAGGCGTAATATTATTTCGCTTAATTATTGGTAATCTGTTTATTAATAAAAGCTCCCAGTTTTTCGTAGCCCTGTGCGTTAGGATGTAATCCATCGGTAAAAAGTGCTTCATTTACTTTTTTCTTTGTATTAAGCAAAAGACTTCCAGCATCAGCATATTGAACTTTTAAGTTCAGTGCTATTTTAGCGTACAACAGATTTAATTTAGCAACCCTGGCTTCCATTTCTCTGCGTGGAAGCAAACCGAGCACAAGAATTTTTGCCCCCGGTTGTCTCACTTTTATCGCTGTTATAAGAACCGTTAACCCTTCGGCTATCTCATCATCAGTATTAAACTGCAAATTGTTTGTACCAATCATCAATACAATTTGCTTAGCTGAAAATCCATCCAGTTCTCCGTGATAAACACGCCAAAGAACATTCTCTATCCTATCCCAGCCAAAGCCCATGTTTAGAGGGTTCCTATCTTTAAAATATTTATTCCATGATTCGGTCCCTCTTGCAACATGTGCCAAGGGTTCACCAGACCAGAAATGGGTGATGGAATTGCCTATAAAAATCAACTTGGGCGGATTGGTTTTATTATGATTTAGTACCTGATTATGTCTCTTTTCCCAATCATATCCAGGAAGCTCGCGATATTGTGTAGTCGGTTTGGTTGTACTGATATTTCCCTCTGGCTGGTTTAATATCTTTTTGATGATCTTCTCGTATGCATTTGCATAGTTCATCATTCCAATATCATTAGGATGAACGCCATCAACAGTACTCTCGATGTCGTGGCCTATCTCATTCTTTGAAAGCAGGTAGATGTTTTTTATTCCTTTTGTCTTTAATTGTTTAAATGCCTCGTTTAAGGTAATATTTGGATTATCATAATCAGTTTTCCTTTTAGGGCTTATCAGCTCATCTGTATAACCATCGTGCTCTGTTAACAGAATGGGAACTCCTGGTCTCTTTGCTTGCAATTGAAGTACAGAGGCTTCAATTCTTGATGTAAGATCTTCTTTCGATATAGAGATAAGATTAGGTAAACAATCTAACACATATAATTTAGCATCAATTTCTGTAAGTAAATCAACTACTTCTTTTTCTAAACGGCCATTGCCAGAAAAACCAAGGTTAATTAAGGGCTGGTCTAACTTGCGTTGCAATATGGATGTCCATGCCAAACCAGGTCTGGTTGCACAAGCACCTTGCGCTATTGAAGTACCATAAACCACTATCGGTTTTTCCTGATGCAGGGGCATTGGCGTAAACGATTTTTCGTTGGGCACATAGATTTCCAACCATTTTACAGCGTTGTACAGTGGTAGGTAAAGTGTGTATTCCCGATCTGGGTTATTAACCTGTTCTAAGTTATTGAAGCGATAAGTAATGGTATCGCCAAAAGAGAAAGCACCAGCACTCCAAAGCCACTTGCCATCTCTGTCCTTTGCATATAGATCAACACCACTTACGCCTGTGGCCGGCATGTGCGAAAGCTGCAGATTGCCTTTGACAGCATACTTTACGATGATTTCATTCGAATTTGTGCGGAAACGCATGTTTACACCAGCATTGTTCTTTGATAGTTTCCATACCTCTGGGCGTACTATTCCTTCGGCTTTTGACGGTAAGCGATCATAATAATCTTTTAGATTTTTTGTCCAGCCCTGACCTTCCAAAACATTTAAAGTATCATTTGCAGGATTCCAGACCTTATATTTTGCTTTATCCTGAGCGAAACTTAGCTGACTTAACAGTAGAAAAACAGATAGGTATATTAGCTTGTGGTTCATAATGTAAATATATTCTACAAATAGATTAATTATGAAAAAAAATTATTCTCTTTGTTATTGGGATATACCTTATTATTGTTAAACAAATTACACTCTCATGAATGCGATAAAATCTGTTCTATTCGGATTGCTTTTAGTAGCAAACCTATGTGCTTACTCACAGGAAAAAGAAGTAAAACCAAGAACCTTTAAGTATGGTAAAGTTGACCTTAATGAATTTGACACCAAGGTTAATGGCGCAGATTCGGCAGCCTCTGCGGTAGCATTATTTGATGTCGGAAGAGGTTGGTTTGAATTTAGTGCAAAAACGGGCAATTTCATTTATGTTTTTGAACGTCATACCCGATACAAGATCATTAACAAAACCGGTTACGATTATGCAAATCTTGAAATTCAATTGTATAAGCAAAATGGTAGCGAGCAAAATTTGGAGTACACGGATGGTGCTACCTATAACCTTGAAGCAGGTAAAATTGTTACCAGCAAATTAAGCAAAGAATCAAAGTTTTCTGAGAAGCAAGATAAGAACTATACCCTAAAAAAGTTTGCATTACCTAATGTTAAAGAAGGATCTATAGTGGAATTTAAATATAAGATTAAATCGGACTTTATATTTACCCTGAGATCATGGCGTTTCCAGAAGGAAATTCCAATGCTTTATTCAGCATATGAGATCAAAATTCCAGAATATTTTAAATATAAAATTACTGCTGGCGGGTTTCTATTTATCAATCCAAAAGAGGAAAGGGTTAACGAATCCTTCATTTCGGCATCTGGCACTTTAAATACAACTTCGTTAAAATTACATTATCAGGTTGAAAATGTTCCGGGTTTAAAAACAGAAAATTTCATTACAACAATGGAAGATTATGTTAGTAAGGTTGGATTTGAATTAAGTTCGGTAACTGTACCTGGTGAGGTTTACCGTGACGTTACTTCGACATGGCCAAAAATTGTGAAGGGGCTAAAAGAAGACGAAAACTTTGGCTTGTTTATAAATAAAAGGAGTTACAGCAAAACATTATTGAAAGATATAATTAAAATAAACACCAATCAGGATACTATAGTTCAACTAGTTTTTAACTATGTAAAAAATAACATCAAATTTAATCATGATGACGACTTCTCTACTTCAGAAACAAATCCTAAAACCGTATTTGAAAAGAAAAGTGGGAACTCTGCTGATGTAAACCTGTGTTTACTTACTTTATTATCAGAAGCAAAAGTTAATGCTTTTCCTATTTTATTGAGTACAAGATCTAATGGTGCCCATCCTGGTTTTCCAATGATCACAAAATTTAACAATGTAATTGTTGGAGTTCAAATTGGCGAAAAAACCATCCTTTTAGATGCTACTGATAAAAATCATATGCCAGATATGATTGCTTTTGATAATCTGTCCCATGAAGGATTAAAAGTAAATTTAGCTGATGAGACTGCTGAATGGATCTCGCTCGAGGACCCCACAATTAGCAGAAAGAATATTAATTACCTTTTAACTCTTGACGGAGAGAATAAGATTAGTGGTAAAATGTATTTATCCACTACAAATTATGAGGCCTTTAGTAGAAGAAACAGCTATCAATCTGCTTCAAATGAGGATGACTTTCTTAAAAGTTATAAAAATGGGAAACCCGGTTTAGGTATAAAAAACTATAAGATAGAGAACCTTACGAACCTTAATGAATCTCTCATTGAAAGTATGGACGTCAATATTGAAGACAATGTAGAAGAGGCTGGAAACTTAATTTATTTCACTCCGCTCCTTTACGAAAGGACTAAAGAGAATCCATTCAAGTTAGAGGAGAGAAACTTCCCGGTAGATTTTGGCCACCCGACTGAAGAAGTGGTTAGAATTACTATTGATTACCCTAAGGAATACCAGGTAGACAAAACACCAAAAAATGAAAAAATTATACTACCTGAAGAATCTGCATCATTTACTTTTCTGTTTGCCGGTGAACCCGGAAAAATGGTGATTAGCAGCAAAATAGTGCTTAAAAAATCACTTTATACCCCCGAAGAATACCATTACATTAAGGAACTGTTTAAAAATATTGTAAGAAAGCAGTCTGAACAAATTGTACTTAAAAAGAGCTAGAGATGAGAATAGTAATACTTTTTGTGATTGGCTTGTTTCTTATTAAAGAAACTAAGTCACAAGGTATATATGATGTAAATAAAATCCCCCCTGATTTACTTAAGGATGCTTCATTGGTGATTAGATACGAGAATCAAACTTATGATATAAAGAACCCAGGGAATGCCGTTTACGACTATAAAATTGCTGTAACCTTATTAAATAAGAGTGCAGAAGGCGCATCGAACATGTACGAATTCTACGATAAATTCTCTAATGTTTACAATTTAAAAGCCACACTATACGATAGTAAGGGTAGCAAAGTTAAGGAGTATAAGAGCAGCGATTTTAAGGACAGAAGTGCAGTCTCGAGCGGCTCTCTTTATGAAGACAGCAGAGTTAAATTTCTGGATTTCTTATATAACAACTATCCTTATACTATAGAATACAGTTATAGCACTGAGTATAGTGGAATACGTTTTTACCCGTCCTGGAAACCGGTGAGTTCCTGGGGGGCAGCAGTAGAAAAATCGGAATACACTTTCAGAATTCCTGAAACCATGACTTTCAAATACCTTAAAAGTACAGGACTTAAAACTGATTCTTTAAAGGTAAAAGACAAAATACAATATAAATGGAGCTGTGAGAATGTGAAAGCACTTGAGTATGAGCCGATGAGCGCTGGCATAGCTGATGTAAGCCCGTGGGTAACTTTGGCACCAAATCAGTTTGAATATGATAACTCTAAGGCGAACATTGAAAACTGGGATAACCTGGGGACATGGCTTTCTGGCTTAAATAATGGAGCACAGGCATTGCCTGAATCTGTAAAATTAAAAGTTCAAAACCTAATTAAAGGCGCTGCAACGCCGAAAGACAAAATAAAACTATTATACAACTATTTGCAATCGAATACCAGATATGTTGGTGTGCAATTGGGTATTGGTGGCTACAAGCCTATTGCAGCTGAAAAGGTTGCGGCCGTAAACTATGGTGACTGTAAAGCTTTGTCTAACTACATGAAAGCTCTATTACAAGAAGCAGGTATAAAATCTAACCTCGTTGTTATCGGGAATGATATGCCGTCACTGAATAAAAAATTTGCAAGTCTAAGCCAGGCAAATCACATGATACTTTGTGTACCTCTGGAAAAAGATACCACATGGCTGGAATGCACAAGCCAGTTTGTACCAATGGGTTATATAGGAAACGACAATTCAGACAGAACAGTTTTGCTGGTGACAGAAGCTGGAGGTAAATTAGCTCAAACACCTTATTATAGCCCGGCCAACAACTATCAGAAACGCATAACAAAGGTGAATTTTGATGAGGAGGGTTCTGCAAATATTAGCCTTGAAACCCAATATGGCTTTGCGCAGTATGAAGAAAATCTGAGAATGACATTGATTGAGCCGACTGAGCAAAGGAAAAGCTTAATGAACTCTCTTAGTATACCGAACATGCAGATCAGCTCATTTAGCTTTAATCAGCCAAATAAAGAGGCTGCTGTTCTGAATGAAAAAGTAGATCTAAAAGCCTCACAGATCTTAACTAAAGGAGGCGATAAGTTATTCCTTACTTTAAATATGACGAATCGGCAAGAGAGTGCGGTTACTCCTATTGAAAACCGGAAGACTTATTTCAATGTAAAATATGGCTACTCTGATGAAGATGAGATTATTTATAATATTCCTAAAGGTTACAAAGTAGAGTTTATGCCTAAAGATGTTGTGATTGAATCGGAGTTTGGCAAGTACACAGCCAAAGTGGTACAAAAAGATAACAGTCTTATTTATAGCCGGACAAAAACGATTAACAACAAAAAATATCCGCCAGAGAAATACAATGACTATGTAGCATTTTCTAAAAAAATCTATCAGGCAGATAAGCAAAAAGGTATTCTTGCCAAAATTGAATAAGGCTGTATCATTGATACAGCCCTATTTTTATTTCTTACCTACAATTACCTTGGTAAAGGTGTCTGTGTTTAAGTATTTACCAGCCAGATCTTTCAATTCTTGTGAGGTAATTGTTTTTACTGTTGTGATGTAGTTTTCGTAATAGTTATGATCAAGTCCTGAGAAATAAACATTCTTAAATTTATCTGCATGAGAAAATGCATTTTCTAAACTACCAAGCATAGAACCGAGCATATAATTACGTACTAGGTCTAACTCCTGATCAGCAATCAATTCGGTTTTTAACAAGTTAATTTCTTTTTCTATCTCAATAAGGGCATTATTGCATACCTCTGCTCCTACTTCGGTTGCAATAAAGAAATATCCGGCATCTCTTAGAGAAACAACTGCCGAGCCTATTCCGTAAGTATAGCCTTTATCTTCGCGGATATTGGCCATTAGTCGTGATCCAAAATAACCTCCAAGTAAACAGTTTAGCACCTGAAATCCAGGAAAATCATGGTGATTTCTGCTAATACTTAAAGCTCCCATTCTGATCGCAGATTGGATGGCTTCTGGCCTTTCAATTAAAAGTTCGCCTGCAGGGCTTGTTTCAAATGTAAATTTATTGATTACAGAGAATTCAGTATTTTCCCACTGGTTTCCAAAAACGTTATTTAGTATCGCGAATTCGTTTTCTTCGAACTTTCCGGCAGCTATTACGGTACAATTCTCTGGTTTAAAAGCAGCTTTAAAATAGTTGATCAGGTCTTCCCTTTTTAGGGCATCGTAATCCTCAGCATCGATATTTGATCCATAAGGTGTATTGCCAAAAATTGAATTTGCAAATTGTCTTCTGGCAAGAAAATCATTTTTTTGAAGATTTACCTGTAGGGATTGTTTTTGATTCTGAACAAAAATAGCCAGTTCCTGCTCAGGGAAAATACTTTCATTTAAGATTGATCTTAAAATAGGCAGTACTGATTGCAGGTGTTTGTTAAGCGTATATAGTTTTACGCTAGACTGATCCGCTCCATATTCAGTTTGTAAAAATGCACCATAATAATCTACTTTATCAGCAATTTCCTTAGCGCTCAACTTAGCAGTACCATTGTTGATCAAATGACTAACTCCTACGGCTTGTAATGGCTTTGATGCATCCCAGTTTACATTTTCGAATATAAACTCTATCCTTACCAGCTCCTGTTTACCTGCATTAATGGTAAAAACAGGTATGCCATTGTGAAGATGTTGGGCTAAAGGCTCTAAAAATTTGATCTCATTAACCTGTAATGATTCCGGGGCTAGTGTACGATTAAGCATCTTTGGCGTTTAAATAATATAAAGTTGAACATTGCTCTTTTACAAAGGTATTTTTAGCGGCTTGAAGAATGCCCTGAGGGGTAACAGCTAAGTACTTATCTATTTCGGTATTGAGTCCATTGGCATCACCCAGCAATTCATAATAGGCAAGATTCATGGCTTTATCTAAAAGACTCATTTCAGCAAAGACCATAATAGATTCAGATTTATTCTTCACCTTGGTGATTTCTTCGTCTGTAACTTCATGCTGTGTTAGTTTTGTTAGTTCAGCCCATATCGAAGCCTCTGCAGCTTCAACGGTTACACCTTGAACAAGCTTTCCTTCAACTACAAATAGACCTTCATCTATACTGCTGGTAACATAAGCATGTATATCACTAAATAATTGTTGCTCTTTTAATAAACTATTGTACAATCTTGACGATTGTCCTTGTGAAAGAATATCAGACATCAGATCGAAACTTTGATACTCAGAATCTTGTCGGGCAGGCATTTTAAAAGCCATGTAAATGGCATTCAATGGAACATCAGCCTTAACTGTTTCCTTGCGTTCCTCGGTTTGTAATGGTTCCTGAGGAAGGTTTCTGTTATATTTATCTCCGGCAGGAATAGGTGCAAACCATTTCTCGGCAAGTGCCTTAACATCTTCAGTTTTAACATTACCACCAACAACCATTATGGCATTTTGGGGGTTATAGTGTTTTTTGAAAAATGCTTTAACATCTTCCATTTTTGCATCTTCAATCTGCTTTAGGTCCTGACCTATAGTTGCCCATTGGTAAGGGTGTTTTTTATAAGCCAGTGGTCTTAACTTTAACCAAACATCGCCATATGGCTGATTCAGATAACGTTGTTTAAACTCTTCGCAAACTACGTTACGCTGTGTTTCCAAACTTTTTTCTGAAAAGGCAAGGCTTAGCATCCTATCACTTTCTAACCAAAAGGCAGTTTCCAGATTTACAGCCGGAAGGGTAATGTAATAGTTAGTAATGTCGTTACTGGTAAAGGCATTATTCTCTCCGCCTACTCTTTGCAAAGGCTCATCATAACTGGGAATATTTACAGAACCACCAAACATCAGGTGTTCAAATAAGTGAGCAAACCCGGTCCTGTCTTGCTCCTCATCGCGAGCACCAACATCGTAAAGGATATTTAATACCGCCATTGGCGTTGTATCATCTTCGTGCACAAGCACTCGAAGTCCGTTGGGTAATGTGAAACGATTAAAGTCTACCATAGATTAAAAATAATTCCGGCAAACTTAGATAAAACTGCGTTAGCATTTGCACACTGATAAAAATATTGCACAGTATTGAAAATATAAGCATCAATTTTATCTAAGTTTGTACTATGAATACTGCCGAATTACTACAAAGGGCCTTACAGTTCGACTTTTTAACGAAAGAAGAGGGTGTTTTCTTATACAATAATGCAGCTACAGCTGAGCTGGCTTATGTTGCCAATGAATTGAGAAAGAAACAAGTACCAAGTGGCAAGGTTACCTGGCAGATAGACAGAAATGTGAATACTACTAATGTGTGTATTGCAAACTGCAAATTCTGTAATTTTTTTAGAAGACCTGGACACGATGAAAGCTATATAACGGATATAGAAACCTATAAAGTAAAGATTGAAGAAACCTTCAGGTTAGGTGGAGATCAGTTGTTATTGCAAGGTGGACATCATCCGGATTTGGGTTTAAAATTTTATGCAGATCTGTTTAAACAATTAAAGGAACTATATCCTGATCTAAAACTTCATGCTTTGGGTCCGCCGGAAATTGCACACGTTGCAAAATTGGAGGGCATTTCTCATACCGAAGTTTTAAAAGCACTTAAAGAAGCTGGCATGGATTCCTTACCTGGTGCTGGTGCAGAAATATTAAATGATCGTGTTAGAAGATTAATTTCAAAAGGGAAGTGCGGTGGACAAGAATGGCTGGATGTTATGCGTGCAGCTCATCAACTTGACATCACTACTTCTGCGACTATGATGTTCGGGCATGTGGAAACCATTGAAGAACGCTTTGAACATTTAGTCTGGATTAGAGAAGTACAAAGCGAGAAACCTGCAGATGCCAAAGGATTTTTGGCATTTATTCCATGGCCATTTCAAGATGATGGTACTTTATTAAAACGCTTAAGAGGTATTAGCAATAATGTTTCTGGTGATGAGTATATAAGAATGCTGGCATTAAGCAGAATTATGTTGCCTAATGTTAAAAACATACAGGCATCTTGGTTGACCGTTGGAAAAAGTGTTGCTGAACTATGTTTACATGCCGGCGCAAATGATTTTGGTTCGATTATGATTGAAGAAAACGTGGTTTCGGCAGCGGGAGCTCCACATCGTTTTACTGCAAAGGGAATACAAGATGCGATTAGAGAAGCTGGCTTTGAACCCCAATTACGCGGTCAGCAATATAATTACCGTGATTTACCAGAACATTTGGAAGAACAGGTGATTAACTACTAAGGCTCCTTATATAATTAAAAAAGGAAGAGGACTTTCGCCCCCTTCCCTATCTTAAACTTAAACAACTCTTGTATATAAAATAAGTGTGGTTTAAACTATTTAATGAATAAGCCTGCAATTGTTAAAACATCGGCTTTAGCCAGAGGCTCATCAAATGACTCAACTGCAGCGGCTTTAGTAACTCCAGTGGCAATACCAGTAATGGTTACGCCTGCCTGAGTTTCAAGATCTTCACCTTTATAAACAGGATCTACCTGAGGAACACCAGAATCATTTGCACCACCGCCTGCACCAAGACTGATCCATGGTTTAATGGGAACACCACCGCCAGCTGGAGCGGCACGCATCTGACGGATATGAGAAGCATGACGTGCTTCAACAGAATGGATTTGTAATGCTGTTGTTAGCACCGGCATTCCTTTTAAAACTGTGGCCTGTCCTTTATAAGCCCTTACTCCAGTATCTTCAAATGCCTGGGCAACTGCTAAAAATGTTTTATAATCTGAGTAAACTGTTGGAAAAGTACCCTTTGCTGTAAAATCAAAATCAGAATAAGCCAAGGCTGGTCTTGCAGCACTTCCCAACGCACCTTTAAGCAAATTTACGTGAGCCAATTCGTGATCACGGATAGTAGTGATGGCCCCATGTGCAGGCGTACCTGCCGTTAGCAATCCTGGTGCAGCCAAAAGCGAATGGTTATAAAAATGATACTCCAAGTATTCCAGTGTCAACGCAAAATTTAAAACATCAACAACCGCAGTTGGTGTACTTTGTCCGTAAGCTTTTGTAAACATAGATCCTAACGCCAAAGGCATTGCTGCCAAAGCCACTTTCTTACCCACGTTATAAAAATCCTTCATTGCAGATCTTCTCGGGTTTAATCTCTCATAGATCTCACCATCTACTTTTTCTATTTCTTCTAATATATTTACGATATTCATGTTTTCTAAAGTTTTAGGTTATAGGTTAGTTACAGTAATTTTAGTTTTGATGTACTTTCCTGCAGCCGCAAGAACTACATCGGGCGTTAAGGCTTTATCCAAACCGTTAGCATCTACTTGTGGACTAGAAGCAAAAGTTCCGTTTGAAATCAGATCACGAACATATGCTGCGTGACGTGCTTCAACAGAAACAATCTTTCCTGCGGCGACCAAATAAGCGTCTGTTGTTAAACGTACACCTGCACCATTATAAGCACCAACACCTAAATCTTCAAAAGCCATAGCTGCGCCTAAAACGCTGGTTCTATCTGTGAAATTTATGCTTGAAAAGTCAACTTCTAAACTTCCTATTGCTGCTGTGCCTAAAGCTTTCTTAAAAAACTCTCTGTGTGCAATTTCATGAAATTGAATATCTTGAAAATACTGCTTTTCAGCAGGAGAAAAACCTGATGGCGGATTTGATGCTACCTGAATATAAAAGGCTGCTTCTAATTGTTCTAAAGCATAAGCGTAATTCAATACACCGAAATCATCTTTAAAATTTAATGTTACTCCACCAGGAACCATAGGATCATTCCTGTCTTTTTTACATCCTGCGGCTACTAATGCTATAGTTGCTGCACCAGCTCCTGCAAATTGCAGGAAGGAACGGCGTTGCAATGGCGCAGTAAAAACACTCCTTTCTGCTGGGAGCAATTCTTGCTTTTCTTGTTCTTGTAAATTTTTCATAGTTTTTTAAGTTTGAGTTTTCTATAATTTATTAGTTCTATAAGGGCCAAAAGCCCTTAGTTGATTACGACTTTAGTTGCTGCTTATATGTGCACTTACGAAAGAAAAATGAATTCGGTTTTCGGTGTTTGAAAGAAATATTCTTCAATCGTTCATTTTTTTAATAAATTCACCATATATAAAATCTATTACTGTGCTGAATGCTATTATTGTAGACGATGAAGAGTTTGCCCGTTCCTCATTATATTTTTTATTGCAGGAAAACTGTGAGAATATCCATATATCTGGCATAGCAAAGTCTGTTTCGGAAGCCCGAAACTTACTGGCCCATAATGCCATTGATCTTATTTTTCTGGACATTGCCATGCCGGGAGAAAATGGATTCGATTTAATCCCTCAAATACAATCCACTAAAACGCATGTTATTTTTACTACGGCTTACGATCAGTATGCATTAAAAGCGATTAAAGCAAATGCATTGGACTATCTACTTAAGCCTATAGATATTGATGAGCTAAAAGAGGCTGTGAATAAAGCATCGAAATATATTGCCTTGAGTAAAACGGAGCATAATCGTAATGAAGGGTTGCAAAATTTAGCTGTCAATCTATCAGAGAGAAACGAAATCCGTAAAATCAGCTTACCTAACGGGCAGGGATATAGCTTGGTAAGTATTGATGATATTGTTCATATTGAAGCAGATAGTAATTATTCTGTTTTCCATCTGGCCAACAAAGATAAAATCACGGTATCGAAAGTCTTAAAGGAGTACGAAGAGATCCTTCCTGCTCATCAGTTTATCAGGGTTCATAAATCGAGTATAGTGAACCTGAATTATTTAAGAGAGTACAATTCTAAAAATGGGTTGGAGCTGATATTAAAAAATGGCGATAAAATTGCTGTTTCCAGAAGACGCGCGAGTGATTTTATGGAAAAGGTTAAATCATATACCAATTTTGACAGTGATAAATAAGATAAAGAATTGGACCATAAGCAGTACAATACTAATTGTTTTATTAATTCTTAGCTTGAATGGCTATTCTCAAAGCACATACCTTCAACATTTTAGCACTAAAGATGGGCTTCCAAGTAATAGCTGCTTTTATACCCTACAGGATTCTAAGGGTTACATTTGGGTAGCCACTGATGCGGGGGTAAGTAGATTTGATGGAAAAGTATTCGAAACCTTCTCTGTTGATGACGGTCTTCCTGACAATCAAATTCTACAGATTAAAGAAGATAGAAGTGGAAAAATATGGTTTCTGGCATTAAATGGGCAGTTAAGCTATTTTTTTAATGGCAAGTTCTTTAATGAAACAAATAACAAACTACTGAAGCTATTAAGATTCAATGCTGTTATTGTTTCTTTTTTTGAAGATAGTAAGGGCAGAATTTGGTTTGGCACAAACAAGAATGTTTTGGTGACCTGGGATGGTAAATCCATCATGAAATATATCTCGGCCAATGGTAACCGGCAATTTATCAATAGTTTTGTGCACGAAGATAAATCAGGAAAGATTTGGATATTCAGCAATCGGTCTGTCAGAACGTTTAATGGTTCAGAATTCACCGTAATTCCTCACAAAACACTCCTGATCAATTATAAGTCTGGATTAAATATGCCAGATAAGACACTGGCTTTTCTCGATAAAAATGGACTTAACATTCAAAATGGAAATGTCCAACATTTTCAATTAAAAATTGATCCATCTTTATTAAACAATGATCCGGGCTTTTTCCATTTAGATGACAACAAAGATGTGTGGATTAGCAATGCCTCTGGAATATACTTTATTGGTCGTTCCGGAAAAATGATTACTTACCTGAGTAACATATCATCAAGTCAGGTAATAAAGGATTCTAAAGGTAATATGTGGTTTACCACTAACAACGGGATTTACATGCTCCCAAAAAGTGAGGAACGGCTTTATATAGTAGATCAAAGTAACGGATTAAGCAGCAACGTTGTAAAAAGCGTTATTAAGGACAACAAAAATCACTTTTGGTTAGGATTAGATGAGGCCGACATTAATATTCTTGATCCTGTTAATCTTGCAGTCAATAAAATTTCAATACCGGATAAAAAGAAATATAACATCATCAAGCAGCTTACTTTAGATACGGCAAATGAAGCCATATACTTTGCTTCGGAATATGGACTAGGCCGAATAGCAAATATTTATGAGGGCAATAAAAAAATAGATTATTTAAGGGAAGCTACTAACTCAATGTTTGTAATTAAGAGTTTTAGTGTAGCAAAAGATAAAAGTCTGGCCCTGGCCCTATCGTCTGGTGTGGTTATTTTACCCTACACTGAAGGTAAATTTGAATTTAGCTCTTTATACTTTAAGCAGGGAACAGATTTCTTTAACAATAGAGCTTATTGCGTATTTTTTGATAAAAGCCAAAACCTGTGGTTCTCAAATATCAACGGATTATCAGAATTTTCTAGCGGTTCATTATACAGTTATTATGAAAAGAGCAGCCTTTTAACCCGAAGAATTAATGACATAAAGGAATTGAGCGATGGTACTATAGTACTTGCTACTGATGGATATGGAATTATTTTTATCAAAAACAGAAAAGTGATAAAGATAATTACCCAAAGAGATGGACTTGCAGATAATATTTGTAAAAAGCTATTCATAAAGGGTAATGATGTATGGATAATTACCAATAATGGCATTAACAAGGTTTCATTAAATAATCAAAAGACGCTTGTAGAAACTTTTGAATTTACCAATGCTTTGCTTAAAGATGATGTTAACTCATTGTATATTGATAACAGTTATGCATATTTCGCAACTAACAGCGGCCTGGTCTATTTTTCAATCAATAAGGTTAAAACCATAAATGAGCCCCCTAAAGTATTTATATCATCTATAATTAATAATAAGATGAAGCTTGGGCTAAATGAGACTAGTCATACGCTTGACCCATCTGACAATAACATTTCATTTTATTATAGCGCCATTGATTTTCAAAATAGAAATATTGTTTACCGCTATCGTTTAAAATCTGATGCCAACTGGACCGAGACAAAAAACAGGAGACTTGAGTTTTCTTCGTTAGAACCAGGTGATTACGTTTTTGAAATAAGTGCCAAAACCAATAATAGTGATTGGAGCAGTCCAACCAAGATCAACTTCGTTCTAAGAAGTCATTTTTGGCAAACGCCGTGGTTTCTTATAATCACATTCTTACTTGCAGGCTTTATATTTTATAAAGTAGCGGTTTTTGTAACTAAAAGACGAAAAAACAAAGAACAAGAGCAGCTATTGTTAAAGAATAAAATTTTGATGTTGGAGCAACGGGCTTTACAGGCAATGATGAACCCGCACTTTGTTTTTAATGTAATGAACTCAATACAACATTATATAAACACAAAAGATACCACCTCGGCAAACAAAATATTAACTGGTTTTGCCAGACTGATCAGGAAGAATCTGGAAATTTGTACAAAAAGCTATATAACGCTTGAAGAAGAAATTGAATACCTGGAGCTTTACCTCAGTTTAGAAAAGAAGCGATTTGGAGGCAAATTGAATTATACCATTACGCTAAATAAGGCAATAGATAAAGAAGAAACCTTAATACCTTCTATGCTGCTTCAACCATATATAGAAAATGCCATATGGCATGGAATAATGCCTAAGGAAGAGGGTGGTAAAATTGACATACATATAGATTTAATAGGGACTGAACATTTGTTGATCCAAATTATTGATGATGGTATAGGTATAGACAATTCTTTAAGAGATAAAAAGGGACATCACGTAAGTAAGGGCATGGATTTAACACGGGAACGTATTAATCTTTTAAATAGGGTTGAAGTAAATCCTATACAAATGGAGATAAAACAAAATGGTAATTCGGGCACATTCGTGTCAATTGCCATTCCCTTAAAGTAGTAAAATACCGTTTACTCAATTTTTCATACCACTTACTAATTAAAAATTAATCATCTTAAAATTTGCATTAAACTTGTTATAGATATTAAAACAAACAGAGTTTGTAAAAAGCGTTCTTATAGAATTGATCAAAGATATTTTACCTAACCTAAAACTATATCTCAATTCAGGTTTCATTTGTGTGTTAAAAAATGGTAAAGTTCATAGCTTTACCATTTTTTTTTGCCTTAATTTTTTTTAAAAAAAATTCGTTGTGGAATTTCTATTTATCTTACTTTTGAGATACAGAAAAACTTTAAAAAACATCGTTCTTTTGATTTAAAAAGATTTTCTGTAAATTTAACTCATAAATAAAAACCTTAGGGAATTATATTTTTTGTAATGAAAACTCCAAAGAAACCAATTAAGAAAAGTCCATTAGTGGATCCAGAAGCTGAGATGGAAGATTCGCAAGACGAAATTACTACGAAGAAAAAGTATGACGATGATGATGACGATTTTGATATGCCATTAGATGATCTGGATACTTTTGATAGTTTTGGTTCGGACGACGACGATGACGACTACTAGTAACTAAAAATATAATAGTTTATGAGCATCCCATTGGGATGCTTTTTATTTTATCCCAATCATCAAGCATGACAATTGTACCTGTATCTGATAAACAAACCAGTAAAGATTTTTTAGAAGTTGCCCGTTTTATTTATCAAAATGATAAAAACTGGATTTGTCCGCTAGACCAGGATATAAATACAATATTTAACCCTGATAAGAATCCTTTCTTTAAACACGGGAAGTGCCAAAGATGGTTGTTAAAAGATAATAAAAGCCAAACAATAGGAAGAGTGGCTGCATTTATAAATGAGAAAAAAGCTTTTCAATACGATCAACCCACCGGGGGCATGGGTTTCTTTGAATGCATAAATGATCAAACCGCAGCTTTTAAACTATTTGACACAGCCAAATTGTGGCTCGAGGAAAATGGCATGAAGGCTATGGATGGCCCAATAAACTTTGGTGAAAACGATTCATTCTGGGGATTACTGGTTGAGGGTTTTACTCCACCTTCTTTTGGCATGAATTATAACCACCCCTACTATCATGACTTCTTTAAGGAATACGGATTCACTACTGAATACGAGCAAATAACCAATCATCTTGCTGTAAGAAATCCATTTCCAGAGCGTTTCACAAAAATTGCTAATTGGGTTGCAAACAAACCCGGATATACATTTGAACATTTCTCTAAAAAGAATGCAGAAAAATATGTTCAGGATCTTATGGAGATCTATAATGACGGCTGGGAAGACTTCGAAAACTTTGTACCAATAAAAAAGGAGACACTACAGGAAAGCTTCAAAATGATGGAAGCTATAATGGATGAAAAACTAATTTGGTTTGCTTACGTGAACGGAGAGCCTGCTTCTTTTGTAGTTATTATACCAGATGCCAACCAGATGATTAAAGGCTTTAATGGTAAGCTTGGAATAATTGAAAAGTTAAAGTTTGTTTATAAGCGCTGGCTAGGTGTAAACAGAATGCGGGCTATTGTAATGGGTACAAAAAAGTCCTATCAAAAACACGGGTTAGAATCTGCACTTTTTATAAAACTAAAGGAATATGTTTTACCACTTAATCAGTATGATGAACTGGAATTGTCGTGGGTAGGTGATTTTAATGATAAGATGTTATCAATTCACCAAGCAACAGGTGCCACTTTTGGAAAGCGACACCTGACCATGCGTAAAATTTTCTTTTAGAGACTTATTTCTCGCGAATTTCTTCGTAAAGGTCAATAACCTTTTTTTGCAGCTTAATGATTTCTTCTTCTCTTTGAGAAAGTTTGTCTTTTAAGCTGTTGATTTCTTCAAAATTAAGCGATTGAGGATTTTCACCCTCTTTTGAAATAATATCCATAGTAGAAACCTCGAACAGATTCGCTATTTGCGCTAATCTCGATATGTTTATATCAGTGATACCAGTTTCGATTTTTGAAAATGCAGGGATGGAAATATTTAGACGCTTTGCTACTTCACCTTGACTCCAGCCATTTTTTTGGCGTAGCTGTCTAATGTTTTTACCAATGATATTCATGTTTAAAATTTAGGTGTACTATTTGTTGTTTGTTCTTTTTAGGATACTGTATTCAACTCACGTGCCAATTTCGTAAGATCTAGTCCACCAAAATTTCCAGAACTCATTAATAACAAGTTAGTACGGTAAAAATTTATGCTTCGCAAGTAACTTTCCAATAAAGTAAAGTCATTAAAAAACTGCAGTTTATCGTCGTTAAACGCCATTTGTACCTCTTCTTTTGTAAATGGTTGCATTTTCTTATGCACAAATGTTTTTTCATCAATGTAAACAATTGCAACATCTGCATTACACATAGTGTTTGCATATTGAGCAAGAAAATTTTTATTCAAACTGCTAAACGTATGCAACTCTATACAGGCAATTAATTTTCGTGTAGCAAACTGAGTTTTCACCGCTTCGATCGTTGCTTTTAACTTTGACGGCGAATGAGCAAAGTCCTTATATACATTTGTTTCATTCGAGCTATTTAAAAGTTCTAATCTCTTTGCCGCACCAGTAAAGGAAGCTATTGCCTTGTTAAACTCCTCCTCAGTGATACCCAATTGCTTGCATACAAGTTTTGCCGCATTAAGATTCATTAAATTATGATCTCCAAATACTTTTAATGCAGTTTCGTCAGGCAGCAGATAAGTTATACCATCTTTTACTTCATGATCTGGAATTCCATACCCAATCTTTTCAATCGGAGCATTTGAATTTTCGACTATGGTGTTAAGGTCATTGTCTTTATTACAGAAAATTAGTTTCCCATCAGGTTGAATTGTATCTATAAAAATTTCAAACTGTCTGGTATAATCCTGATAAGTAGGAAATACATTAATATGATCCCACGCAATTCCACTAATCACCGCAATATTTGCTTTATATAGATGAAACTTTGGTCTGCGATCAATTGGTGAGGCCAAATACTCGTCTCCCTCAATAACAATCAAAGGAGCTGAATCTGTGACCTTGACCATGGTATCAAATCCTGCCAATTGTGCTCCAACCAGATAGTCAAAATCCCTTTTGTAATGGTTCAGAACATGCAATATCATGGAGGTAATTGTTGTTTTACCATGACTTCCACCGATTACCACACGAAGTTTATCTTTTGTTTGCTCATAAATATACTCCGGATAAGAATATATCTTTAAGCCTAATTTCTGCGCTTTTAATAACTCAGGATTATCCACAAGCGCATGCATACCCAGAATAACTGCGTCCAGGTCTTCTGTAATATTATCTTCGCTCCAACCCATAGATTTAGGTAGAATCCCATGCTTTTCCAACCTGCTGCTTGAAGGTTCAAAGATGACATCATCAGAGCCGGTAACCTGATAGCCTTTTTTATGTAAAGCAATGGCAAGATTGTGCATAGCACTGCCACCTATGGCGATAAAATGTATACGCATTTGTTTTATTTTTTAAAGTGGGCAGCTACCCATTCACCAATCTTTTTATGACTAACATAATTGATACCAAACTCTTTGCAAGTTTCGGTTATCATTTCAAGATCGGGAGATTCGTAAAATCCGCTGAAGAAAATGCTTCCGCCTTCTTTTAGTATTTCATCATATCTTGAAATCTGATCAAGAAGGATATTCCTATTTATGTTTGCAAGAATAACATCAAATGAGGTGTTAGGAATCACTTCTTTCCCACCACACAGTGCTGTAATATTTGTGATGTTATTTAGGGCTGAGTTTTCTAGTGTACTTTCATAGCAAACATCATCGTTATCTATTGCAGTTAGCATTTTAGCTCCTCTTTTAGAAGCTAAAATGGCTAATATTCCAGTTCCACATCCCATGTCCAATATGATCTGATCTTCAACATCGGTAGATAAGATATATTGCATCATCATGGTTGTAGTTTGATGATGACCAGTACCAAAAGCCATTTTCGGATCAATCACTATCTCGTATTTATACTGAGGTTGTGGCTGATGAAAAGTAGCCCTGACATAACACTGATCATCAATAATTAATGGTTCAAAATTCTTTTCCCATTCTTCATTCCAGTTTTCTGCTGCGATCTCTGCTACTGTATAGGTATACTTAAGTTCACCTTCGAACTGAGCCATAACTTCTTTTAAAGCCTGCTCATTATAATGGTCAAGCCCTACAAAAGCATCGAACCCATCAGATGTATCCTCAAAAGTATTATAACCTATGTTTGCAAGTTCGTCAATCAATAAATCTTTTTGATATTCCTGAACCTCAGTGAAGCTGAAAGTAACCTGTATATATTGCATTAAGAATTGAAAGTTTTAACGATGTCTACAAAATCTCTTGATTTTAAAGAAGCACCACCAATTAAACCACCATCAATATCATTTTGAGCAAACAATTCTGCCGCATTTTTTGGATTACAGCTACCTCCATAAAGTATGCTGGTATTATCAGCAGTTGCCTGATCATATTTAGCAGCAATTTCTTTACGGATAAAAGCATGAACTTCCTGAGCCTGATCAGACGATGCAGTTAAGCCAGTTCCGATAGCCCATACAGGCTCATATGCGATCACAACTTTAGAGAAATCAGCAGCACTTAAGCCAAAGATTCCATTCTCTAATTGAGATTTTAAAACTTCAAAATAGCTTCCGTTATTTCTCTCTTCAAGCGTTTCGCCAATACAGAAAATAGGAGTTAAATCATTTTGTAATACAGCGACTGTTTTTTGCGCTAACAATTGGTCACTTTCGCCAAAATACTGGCGTCTCTCCGAATGGCCAACGATTACATACCCACAGCCTACAGATTTTATCATTTTAGCTGAAATTTCGCCAGTATAGGCACCGCTTTCTTTCTCATGACAGTTTTCTGCACCAATACCTACCACGTCGCCACCAAGCTTGGCTAAGCTGTTTAAATGAATATATGGAGCACAGATAACGGCTAACTGGTCACCTTTTTTTTCATCTTTAACTATATTAACAATTTCTGAAAACAAGGATATGCCTTCAGCATAATCCAAATTCATTTTCCAATTTCCGGCTACTATTTTTTTTCTCATAATCTTTAATTAAAAATGTCTATAGGTCTTTGTATCTTCAAAAACCTGAGTTAAAATGTCTTGTTCTATTTTGTTAAATTCTAAATTCCTGCGCTCGTAAACCTTAGTGGCGGTTTCAAACATTTTGTTTAAGCTGTATACATCAAACCCCTGAGCTCCGCCCCATGCAAAATCTGGTATAAAATTCCTGGGAAAACCTGGGCCAAAAATATTAGCGCTTACACCAGCCACAGTACCTGTATTAAACATGGTATTGATACCGCATTTAGCATGGTCGGCCATAATTAAACCACAAAACTGTAATCCTGTTTCACGAAAGCTTTCTTTTTCATAATCCCATAACCTCACCTCTGCATAGTTATTTTTAAGGTTAGAGTTGTTACTGTCGGCACCAATATTACACCATTGCCCCATAACTGCGTTCCCTAAATATCCTTCATGACCTTTTGATGAGTAACCCCAAATGACAGCATTATTAATTTCTCCGCCTACCCTGCTATAAGGTCCAATAGTGGTTTGCCCATAAATTTTTGCGCCCATCTTAATTTGAGAATCATTACATAAGGCAAAAGAACCTCTTATATGGCAACCTTCCCACACCTGGGCATTTTTCCCAAGATAAATAGGTCCGTTTAAACTATTGAAGGATGAACATTCCGCTTCGGCGCCCTCTTCTACAAAAATATTATCGCCAATAAATGTATTGGTTGAACTTAATTTTGCGGAAGTCCTCCCTTTGGTAAGTAATGCAAAATCTTTTCTTAGTTCAGTATCATTGTACTTAAAAATATCCTCTGGAACAGCAATCCTGATGAAATTATCAGAATAAGCTATAGTTTGCAGTTTATCCAGGGTATGAATATCAAAATCGGCAGTATTAATTTTATATGCAATGACAACATCTTGTTTCTTTAAGCACTCGCCATGTTTCAGATTAGATATCGCATTTAACAAGCCTTCATCCGGACATATAGATCCATTGATAAATAATTCGGCACCAGATAATGAAGGATATTTTACTGCAAGGTAAGCTATTGTTAAAAATCCAGATTCGGCATTTAAGTACTTTTCCCATTTTTGGGCAATAGTTAAAATCCCGATACGGAGATCTGCAACTGGCCGTGTGAAAGATAGCGGTCGCAGAGACTTCCATGCACTATCATCAAATAAATTGATTATCATAAGCGACAAAAATAAAAAAAGTCCCGAAGCAACAGCACCGGGACTTTAAAATAATTTTTTATTTTGGTATAATTACTTCTTAGCGTAACGAGTTTTGAATTTATCGATACGACCAGCAGTATCAACCAATTTCATCTTACCAGTATAAAAAGGGTGAGAAGTATGAGAAATCTCCAATTTATATAGAGGATATTCATTACCATCTTCCCATTGAACAGTCTCTTTAGTATCTACACAAGATTTTGTTAAAAAAGAGTACTCGTTAGACATATCTTTAAATACTACAAATCTATAGTTTGATGGATGCAGATCTTTTTTCATATTGTTATATACTTATGTGTCGCTTATTTTTAAGGATGCAAATATCGTGATTTTATTTTTTAGAAACAAATAAGTGTGGAAAAATTATCTACTATACTTTTTACGGGTTTCGATTTTCTGCTTTTGTCTCGCAATATAAGCGTCAGCAATCACTTCTGCTGAGGGCAATTCAGAGTTACTTATCAATAAGGCCTTTAGTTTAACTTCATCAACATCAGTCCTATATAAAATGTTCATCATTTTAGAGATATCATTATCCAACAAGTATGCAAATGCCTCAATTAGCCGTTCTCGCATTAAAGCTTCAGTGGCCAGGTTATCAATATCAAAATCCTTATTAATAATATTACTTAGGGAAGTTAACTCATCCATCATTTCACTTCCTGACATAATTCAACCAAAACCCCATTGATACCCTTTGGATGTACAAAACATACCAGTTTATTATCAGCTCCTGGCTTTGGTTGCTCATTAAGCAACACAAAGCCTTCTAATTTTAATCTTTCCATCTCCAACACAATGTTATCTACTTCAAATGCAATATGATGTATCCCCTCTCCCTTCTTGTCAAGAAATCTGGCAATTGGGCTATTTTCAGAAGTAGCCGCAAGCAACTCAATCTTACTTTCTCCTGTTTTAAAGAAGGCTGTATTCACACTTTCGGAGGCTACTTCTTCCTTCTTATAACAAGAAGTTCCCAATAGCCTTTCGTACAAACCACAGGAAAAATCAAGATCTTTTACTGCGATGCCAACATGCTCAATCTTCTTCATAAATGAATTAATACGTTAAACAAATGTAAAAATGCAAGTTTTAACTATACCGTCATAGGTATTAATTATAATTGTTGGTAATCTTTTTTCGTATCTTTGTCTATTAATAAGAATAAACAAAAACGATGGAACTTCCTATTTACTTAGATAATAATGCCACTACCCCTCTAGATCCTAGGGTTTTAGAAGCAATGCTACCTTATTTTACAAACAAGTTTGGTAACGCTGCCAGCCGTAATCACGCCTTTGGATGGGTTGCTGAAGAAGCTGTTGATTACTCTCGTGAGCAAGTAGCCAAATTAATTGGCTGTACAGAAAAAGAAATCATTTTTACTTCGGGTGCTACAGAAGCAGACAATCTGGGTATAAAAGGTGTTTTCGAGATGTATCAGGATAAAGGTAATCATATCATTACTGCAACAACAGAACACAAAGCTGTTTTAGATACGTGTAAACATCTGGAAAAAGCAGGTGCAAGAGTTACTTATCTTAAAGTTAAAGAAGACGGTCTTATCGATCTTCAGGAACTTGAAGCAGCAATGACCGATCAAACTATTCTTGTAACCATTATGTATGGAAACAATGAGATAGGTGTTGTTCAACCAATCAAAGAAATATCGGCAATTGCTCATAAACACGGTGCTTTATTCATGACAGATGCTACACAGGCGGTTGGTAAAATCCCTGTTGATGTAAACGCAGACGGTATTGATTTAATGGCATTTTCTGCCCATAAAATGTACGGTCCTAAAGGTGTAGGTGTGCTTTATGTACGTCGCAAAAACCCAAGAGTTAAGGTAACAGCACAAATGGACGGTGGTGGTCACGAACGCGGCATGCGTTCAGGAACATTAAACGTACCTGGTATTGTTGGCTTAGGTAAAGCTTGTGAACTTTGCCGTTTAGAGATGGATAGTGAAGCAAAACGCTTGTCTGGTTTAAGAGATAAACTCGAAACTGCGCTTACTCAACTCGAAGAAAGCTATGTAAATGGAAATGTAAACCACCGTTTACCGCATGTTGCAAATATTTCATTTAAATATGTTGAAGGGGAAGGCTTAATGATGGCAATGAAAGATCTTGCTGTATCATCAGGTTCAGCATGTACTTCAGCTTCTTTAGAGCCTTCATACGTTTTAAAGAGCCTTGGACTATCTGATGATCTTGCACACTCTTCTATCCGTTTCGGTTTAGGTCGTTTTACAACTGAAGAAGAAATTGATTACGCAATCGAAAACACTAAAAAAGCAGTTAATCACCTTAGAGACCTTTCTCCACTTTGGGAAATGTTCAAAGAAGGTATAGACTTAAGTAAAATTGAGTGGGCTGAACATTAATAATAGCCCCTTAATTAATAAAAATATAAATCATCTCTATTAACAGAGATTTAAAGTAAAATAAAATGGCATATTCAGAAAAAGTAATGGAACATTATACCAACCCTAGAAATGTTGGTACTTTAGATAAAGATAGTAAATCAGTTGGCACAGGCCTAGTCGGTGCACCTGAGTGCGGCGACGTAATGCGTTTGCAAATTGAGGTTGATGAAAACAACGTAATTACAGATGCTAAATTCAAAACATTTGGATGTGGGTCTGCAATTGCATCGTCTTCACTTGCAACCGAATGGTTAAAAGGAAAAACAGTTGATGAAGCATTAACTATTGACAATATGGATATTGTGGAAGAACTGGCTTTACCTCCGGTAAAAATTCACTGTTCAGTATTGGCAGAGGATGCTATTAAATCAGCAATTAACGATTATCGTGTTAAAAACGGTATGGCGCCATTTGAATTGGCTAAATCTCATCACTAGGTAAATATTACAGATGTAGCCATATAAGCTACAATGTTTAACTAAAATGAGTGTAATTTGGTATACATTTTGAATACCATTATTAGAATTAATACTATTAAGACATGATCACGATAACAGATAAAGCAAAGAGCAAAATTGATCACCTTATGCAAGATGCGCATATGGATAGCAGCTATTTCTTACGCGTTTCAGTTAAAGGTGGTGGCTGTTCAGGTTTATCCTATAACCTAGATTTTGATAACGAAGAACAAAAGGGAGATCAGTTTTTTGAAGACAGAGGAATTAAAATAGCTCTGGATATGAAATCTTTTTTATACCTGGCAGGCACTGAACTTGATTTTTCTGATGGTTTAAATGGAAAAGGCTTTAATTTCAACAACCCAAATGCCAGCCGTTCCTGCGGTTGTGGAGAGAGTTTTTCTGTTTAACATACATTTCACTATATTTGTAGAGGGCGCTTTTAGCGCCCTTTTTTATTATGCTATAACAAGCTAACCAATCATATAATATGGTATCATTCAACGAGTCGGCTACAGTTCCCAGTTTACTGCGAAATGTAGTTGAAAACATTCATAAACCAGAAGAGACCTTCCTTATAGATAAAAAGACTACGGAGTGGGAGGAAATATCTTTCAAAGAGACGCTCGATAATGCGGATGCGGTTTCAACATTCTTTTTAAACAAAGGGATAAAAAAAGGTGACAGAATGGGTCTAATGATAGAGAACTCTCCTGAGTATGTTTACTATGACCAGGGAATACAACAAATCGGAGCCATTAATACATCTATATATCCTACCCTATCCGAGCATGAGGTAGAGTATATCATTAATGATTCAGGTATCAAAGCTATCTTAATTGGGAATACCTTCTTATACAAGAAAATACTGAAAATTGCAGGCAACTGCCGGCAGTTAAAATATATCATACCCGCTTTTTCAGAATACACAAAAGTGACCGTACCAGAAGACCTGAATGTAGAAATTATAAGTTTTGAGGAAGTTCTTAATACTAAAAGCAATCTCACTACGGACAAATTAGCAGAAATAAAAGTTCTTAGGGATGCACTTACCCCTTCAGATATTTCGGCATTGATTTATACTTCTGGCACTACCGGTACTCCTAAGGGTGTAATGCTTTCTCATAGTAATTTCGTTGAAAACGTTAAGGTTTGTTTACAACAGATTCCTGTTATTGATGAGACTGAAACATTCTTATCATTTCTACCTTTATCACATGTTTTTGAGCGTACTGCGACCTATCATGTTTGTTGTGCACAGGGCTGTAAAATTGCCTTCGCCCAAAGTTTAGAGTTATTGGCAAAAAATATGGGTGAGATAAGGCCCACTGTAATGAATTGTGTTCCCAGACTATTAGAAAGGATTCATGACAAAGCTATAAAAAGTGGTACTGCTGGAGGTGGATTAAAATCTAAAATCTTTCTTTGGGCCCTGGAAACAGGCAAGAACTATCGTCAGGAAAAAGAAGCAGGCAGATCACCCGGCATCTTTCTCTCAACAAAGCGTTCAATAGCCGAGAAACTTGTTTTCAGTAAAATAAAGGAGAAAACAGGGGGCAGATTAAAATTTATGATCTCGGGCGGGGCTGCATTACCTAAAAACGTGGGCGAATTTTTTGGAAATCTTGATATCAAAATACTTGAAGGATTTGGACTGACAGAAACCTCGCCGGTTATGTCTGTTACAGAATATCACAGGCAGGTTTATGGCACAGTTGGACGCGTAATTCCTGGTATTGAAATCGGCATACAGGATGTAGAAACCAAGGAAATGATCAACATTCAAACACATGAATCTTTTGACCCCAATTTTGAGTGTGCAGAAGGAGAAATAATAGTTCGTGGTCACTGTGTTATGCAGGGTTACTTCAATAAACCAGCTGAAACCGCCGAAGCTATTGACAAACACAATTGGTTTCACACAGGTGATATCGGCAGATTTTACCGAGGTAATCTACAAATCACGGACAGGTTAAAAAACATGATTGTAAATGCTTATGGGAAGAATGTTTATCCTACTCCGGTAGAAAACATCTATCTTAAAAGTCTTAAAATAGATCAATTATTTTTAATTGGCGATAAAAGGGAATACCTGACAGCAATCATTATCCCAAATAAAGAGAACCTTCAGGAAACATTTAAACTTCCTGAGTCATTTTTTCAAAAGCCAGAGCTTTTTATAGCGGAAAAAGAAATTATAGACTGGATAGGTCAGGATATTAAAAAGTTTTCAGCGGAACTTGCAAAATTTGAAAGGATTAAGAATTTTAAAGTTAAACGTAATCCCTTTAGTATTGAGGAGGGCGAAATAACACCAACTTTAAAAGCCAAAAGGAAAGTTCTTGAAAAAAAATATGCAGAAACTATCAACGAAATGTATACGGAGTCTGTTGAGTCAGATTAATATATATTGTTGTTGGTACTGAATATTCCCATTTAATACAGACAAAAAATGTTGCAAATACCTATTTTTGCATAATTTTAAAAATACAATACAAATAAAACTATACGGCTTAATGCCGGATACAAGAGATATATGAGTACAGGACTATCAGAATTAGAATTATTGCGCCGTAATTCACTAAATCAATTGCGTGAATTAGGGATAAATCCCTACCCTGCCGAAGCATTTGAAATAAATGCAAATGCTGCAGATATTTTAGCAAACTACGAGCGGGATAAAACTGCATATAAGAACATCAGCATAGCCGGCAGGATAATGACCCGCCGTATTATGGGAAGTGCTTCATTTGTCGAAATACAAGACTCTACAGGAAGAATACAAGTTTATTTAAAAAGAGATGATCTTTGTCCGGATGAAGACAAGACGCTTTACAATACCGTTTTCAAAAAACTGCTTGATCTTGGAGATTTTATAGGTGTTAAAGGTTATGTTTTCACCACTCAAACCGGTGAGATTTCTATTCACGTTACTGAGTTTAAACTCCTTTCTAAAGCCTTAAAACCTTTACCCATAGTTAAACGCGATGAAGAAGGTAATATATATGATGGGTTTACTGATCCTGAATTACGCTACAGACAACGCTATGTTGATTTAACTGTAAATCCTGGTTTTAAACAGATCTTCATCAACCGCTCTAAGGTGATCAACACTATGAGAAGTTATTTTGATGATCAGGGCTGGATGGAAGTAGAGACCCCGATATTACAGCCTATCCATGGTGGTGCCGCTGCACGTCCTTTTACCACACATCATAATACGTTAGACATGCCGCTATACCTTCGTATAGCTAACGAGCTTTATCTAAAAAGGCTTATTGTAGCAGGATTTGATGGTGTATATGAATTCGGTAAAATGTTCAGAAATGAAGGTATGGACCGCACGCATAATCCTGAATTTACTTCTATGGAAATCTATGTAGCTTATAAAGACTATATATGGATGATGGCCATGGTTGAAGAATGTCTTGAAAAGATTGCGGTGACTATTCACGGATCTCCGATTGTAAAGGTTGGTGAACATGAGGTTAACTTTGAAGGCCCATATGAAAAACTGACCATGTATGAGTCTATACAAAAGTATACTGGTATAGATGTCTCTAACATGACTGAAGAGGAATTGAAAGAAACTTGCAAAAGCCTAAATATTGAGATAGACGATTCTATGGGTCGTGGGAAACTTATCGACGAATTATTTAGCGAGAAAGTTGAAGCAAACCTGATCCAACCAACCTATATAACCGACTATCCCTTGGAAATGACTCCACTTGCTAAAAAACACAGAAGCAAAGAAGGTCTGGTAGAAAGGTTTGAATTGTTTGTAATGGGTAAAGAGATTGCCAATGCTTATTCAGAACTTAATGATCCGATTGATCAAAGAGAACGTTTTGAGGATCAATTGAAATTAGCAGCGAGAGGTGATGATGAGGCAATGGCTATGGACGATGATTTTATCAGAGCCCTTGAATATGGAATGCCACCTACCTCAGGACTAGGAATAGGAATAGACAGATTAGTAATGCTGATGACTAACCAGTCAACAATTCAGGAAGTGCTGTTCTTCCCTCAAATGAGACCAGAGAAAAAAGCGAAAGTAACTACCGATGAAGATTTCGTAAATGCAGGCGTTCCGGCTGAATGGGTTCAGGTGATTAGAAAAATGGGAATCAATACAATTGAAGAGTTAAAAGGTGCTAACCCCAACAAGGTTTTTAATGATCTTGGAGGAATGCGTAAGAAACTTAAACTAGAATTAACCATGCCTTCAAAAGAAGACGTAACCGCATGGTTTTCTTAACATAGAGATAACACAAACTTAAAGGCCTGCTACATAAAAACTTAGCAGGCCTTTTCTATTTTTAGGGCATATTAAAATTGATAAATTATGAACAGTTCAAGCCTTGAAATAACAGAAAAAGAATACTGCATAAAGCTAAGTAAAGAAGCATTTGACTTGACGTTGATCCGTCAGTTGATCACAAGAATACAATCAGAGCAATTGTTCTTTAGCAGAAAGAAAGATTATCTTGAAGATGATATCATCAGCAGAAATTCAGAGCATTATGAACCTAATGAAAATTTTGACAGATTAAGCGAAAAATAAAAAGCCACATTTGCATGTGGCTTTAAGCTTTTTCTTTACCTGTATCTAACCTGTTGTTGTCTATCCATCATTCCAAGCTGATCCTTCATTTGTTTAATCTGATCAGCAAGCAGTTTATTCTTATCTGCCTTTTTTGCTTCTGTAAGGTACATTTGTGCTTCCCTTTTATTTCTTTTTGCCATTGATATGCCAGCTAAACTTAATTTGGCCAGGGCAATATTATGGTCCATATGCAAACCTAGAGAAAGTGCTTTCTTAAAATATTTTTCAGACTGCATTGGAGCCTTTCTTGATTCTATAAGACCAATCAAAAGGTTATAGTAACCTTGTTGAACTCTGATCAGTTGTTTTTCATAATTAGTGATTCTCTTTAGGAACACTTCGGCCTTAACCATATTGTCTTTTCTTAAAAACCACTGAGCAAGCAACATATTCTCATTGTAAAAATATGTAACAAGAATCAGGATACTTATAAAAATACCCAAAATACCCCAGCCCCAAAAACTGAAGAACATAAGGGCAATGGAAGCTCCTAACACAACAAAACCTAAAATAAGACGAACTATATTTGGCATATCCTTTTATAATTTTTTTGCAAATATCGTGTTTAAATACCAAAAAACAGATTTAAAATTATAATTTAAGCAAAAAAGAAATGACGTTCCTTTCATATTTTACTTAAAGATTTTCAAAATATGAATAGATTTACAAATCTTTAATTATGGAAACCACAGCGCAGCATATTAATAAGCAAGTAGAAGATTCCTCAACTGGTGAAATCATTCTATTAAATACCTGTACCCGTGATGCTATAACAACATTTCCATCTATGAGGGAAATGTATGACAATGGGTACTCAAAATATATTCCTGAATCTGGTGCTTTAAACGAAATAGAGCTTTTATTAAAAGGCAAAACTATTACCATTGTTTTAGGAACATGGTGCGGTGATAGCCGTGAACAATTACCCCATTTTCTAAAAACGACAGATGCATCGTCGCTTGATAAAAAAGACATAAATTTTATCTGTGTAGATAGAACAAAAAAAGCGGAAAATGGGTTATTAGAGAACTTAAATATAGATCGTGTACCAACCTTTATTATTTATGAGGATGAAAAAGAGCTCGGTCGGATTATTGAAAAACCAATTATAAGCATTGAAGAAGATTTGGCACTTATATTATCAAAAAACTAAATATGTCGATTACTTTAGAGAAGAGCTGGCTTAAAGAACTAGATGCCGAATTTGAAAAGAGCTATATGAAAGATCTAAAAACTTTCTTACAGCACGAAAAGCAAAAAGGCATCATAGTATACCCTAAGGGATCAGAGGTTTTTAATGCATTAGATCATACCCCATTTGATAAAGTTAAGGTAGTGATTTTAGGGCAAGACCCTTATCATGGACAAGGACAGGCTCATGGCTTATCTTTTTCAGTTCAAAAAGGTGTTACAGTTCCTCCTTCTTTAAAGAACATATATAAAGAACTTGTTACTGATATTGAGGGATTTTCGACTCCTTCCCATGGCAATTTAACCAAATGGGCTGATGAAGGAGTTTTGTTGCTTAATGCTACTTTAACGGTGAGAGCCCACGAAGCAGGGTCTCATCAGGGTAAGGGTTGGGAAATATTTACCGACAAAATAATAAGTCAGCTATCTGAACATAGAAAGGGCCTAGTTTTCCTTTTATGGGGTAGATATGCCCAAAATAAATCGACATTAATTGATCAGACCAAACACACTATTTTGACGGCAGCCCATCCATCTCCTTTCTCGGCCTATAATGGATTTTTTGGGTGCAGGCATTTTTCTAAGGCCAATGCTATTTTAGAAAAACAAGGTCTTAGTGCAATTGACTGGCAAATTGTCTAAAAGAAATTAGTATTCCAAAGGAACAATTGGTTCCTTTTTGGTAGTAGACATGATCATCATTGTCTGAAAAGTTTTAACTACAGATATTTTACTGATCTTATCCATAATTAAACGTTCATAAGCCTTAATGTCATTAACGTAAACCTTAAGTAAGAAATCAGCTTGTCCAGTAACGTGGTGACATTCTGTAATTTCTTTAATCTGATTTACCTCATCCAAAAAGATCTGTATGGTATTATTTTTATGAAAATCAAGTTGAACCTGAATAAAAGTTTTAATGCCTAAACCTAACTTCTCTTCGTCAACAAGGGCATGGTAGCTTTTGATAAATCCTGACATCTCTAATTTACGTACCCTTTCCAATGTAGGAGCTGGAGAAAGTCCTATCTCCTGAGATAACAATAAATTAGTTATCCTTCCATTTTCCTGTAGTAATTTAAGAATTTTAAAATCAGTTTTATCTAGTTCTGCTGCCATTAGTTTTATTAATATTATGCAAAGGTAGAATAAGAATGCGTTACATGCCAAATTTTATTCTAAAAATGTTACAATTATTTACAGTTTATTTCTTAATATTTTTTTAGATTTGTCTAAACTTATAGTTAGGCAACCATAAATGCAATCATTCACAGAGGAGAACTATCTTAAAATCATTTATCACCTTTCGCTTAATACTGAAAGCGCGGTACAAACCAACGCTATAGCCGAAAGAATACAGACTAAAGCGGCTTCGGTTACCGACATGATAAAGAAATTAGCAGACAAAAAGCTAGTTGATTATAAAAAATATCAGGGTGTAAAACTCACAGAATCAGGTAAAAATGCAGCAATTAACATTGTAAGAAGACACCGGCTATGGGAGGTATTTCTTGTAGAGAAACTGAATTTTAAGTGGGATGAGGTTCATGATATAGCCGAAGAGTTAGAGCATATTAAATCACCCGAGCTTATTGAACGTTTAGATGAATTCCTCGCTTTCCCTAAAAATGACCCCCATGGCGATCCTATACCAGATAAAAACGGAAAGCTTGATAATACAGTATTTATAAAATTATCAAAACTCAAGACCGGAGACAAAGGCCTGATTATGGGAGTTAGTGAACATTCATCAGTCTTTTTACAGCATCTCGAGAAAGTAGGTCTCACACTAGGTAAACAAATAAGAATTACAGAAATCACTGATTTTGATGGTTCTGTAGAGCTTAGTATAGAAAACAAACAGATTAATGTAAGCCGGGAAGTGGCAAAACACATCCTCATTAAAATATAATATGAACAAACCTGAAACCACCACAAAAAACTCCGGCTCATTAAGTGAAGTGCATCAAAGTGTTGACACCAGCAAAAGAACTGGCTGGCGACGCATCCTTTCTTTTATCGGCCCTGCGTACCTGGTAAGTGTTGGCTATATGGATCCAGGAAATTGGGCCACAGACATTGCCGGCGGTAGTAAATTTGGCTATCAGCTCATCTGGATCCTGCTAATGTCTAATCTCATTGCATTGCTTCTGCAATCGCTTAGCGCCCGTTTGGGTATTGTAAGAGGCCTTGATCTTGCGCAAGCCTCAAGAAACGGCTATCCAAAATGGGTAAACATTCCGCTTTTTGGCCTGGCACAAACTGCAATTATAGCTTGTGACCTTGCTGAGATTATAGGTATGGCAATTGGTCTAAACTTATTATTTGGCCTGCCCTTAATATGGGGAATTAGCTTAACCATTTTTGATACTGTACTCCTACTTTTCTTGTTGAACAAAGGAATGCGCAAAATGGAGGCCTTTATTGTTTCAATGGTTTTCATAGTAGGCGTTTCATTTTTAGTAGAAATGTTTATAGTAGAACCATCCCTAAAAGAAATTGCAAGAGGTTTTGAGCCAACTATGCTATCAGGAGAGGCATTATATATCGCAATTGGTATTATTGGTGCAACTGTGATGCCACACAACCTCTATCTGCACTCATCGCTGGTTCAAACCAGAAAATTTGAAAGAGACAATAAAGGAATCAAAGAAGCCATCAAGTTTAATTTCATTGATACAGCCGTAGCTTTAAACCTTGCATTCTTTGTAAATGCAGCCATTTTAATCCTTGCAGCCGCTGCATTCTATAAAAATGGGTTACATGAGGTTGCGGAAATTCAAGACGCTCACAAACTGCTTCAAAACATCTTCGGCAATGTTGCTCCAGCTCTTTTTGCTATTGCACTAATCGCTGCAGGGCAAAGTTCTACCGTAACCGGTACCTTAGCCGGGCAAATTGTAATGGAAGGCCACTTAAAGCTTCGTATAGAGCCATGGTTACGCCGATTAATTACCCGATTGCTGGCAATTATACCAGCTTTTTTTACTATATTATGGTTTGGCAATGATGCTTTAGGTGGTTTATTAATTTTAAGTCAGGTCGTATTAAGTCTTCAACTCGGCTTTGCCGTAATCCCACTAATCCATTTCACATCAGACAAGCGTACGATGAAAGGATTCGCCATCAAAACGTGGGTAAAAATTCTAGCTTGGGGAAGCTCCATCGTTATTGTTTCCTTAAATGTTAAACTCGTTGTAGAAGAAATTAAAACCTGGGGTGCTAATGGCGGTTGGTATGTTTATGCTATAATAGTTCCATTAGCTATACTTATTGGATTGCTTTTGTTATACGTTTTCATATACCCTTTGATCAGCAAAATTAAGCGTGAGCAAAATGTAACTCCGCATGGCAGTGCACTTAATATTGATGAGGTTGAAAAAATACACTACAAAAGAATCGGTATTACTGTTGATTTTTCCAAGAACGATAGAAACACAATAAGACATGCTTTAATCCAAGGTGGCAAACAGGCCAACTATCATTTAATTCACGTAGTTGAAACAGCTGTAGCCCGCTACCATGGCGAATCGGCACTTGATTATGAAACACAAAGTGACACAGAAAATCTGGAAAAGTACCGTATTAATCTGGCGGAACTTGGATACAAAGCCACCGTCCATATTGGCTACGGAGGAACAGTAAAAGCAATCGTAGATATTACTAATGAAAGCAACCTTGAACTGCTTGTTATGGGTGCCCATGGACATAAAGGCTTAAAGGATCTGATACTTGGAACTACGGTGAATTCTGTACGTCATAAAGTGACTATTCCAGTGCTTATTGTGAGATAAAATTGAGATATTAGCGGATTCTTATGAAGAACGATATCCAGATTAAAAATAAAAGAGCCTATTTTGATTACCACATTATTGAAAAATATAATGCAGGAATTGCTTTATTAGGCACAGAAATAAAAGCCATCAGACAGGGTAAGGCCAATATGTCTGATGCATTTTGCATGTTTATAGGCAATACACTATACGTAAGAAACCTACACATTTCAGAATACAGTCATAGTTCATTTCATCACCACGATATTAAACGCGACAGGGCACTGCTTTTACAAAAAAAAGAAATCAAAAAGCTTAAAGTAAAAGGAGAAGAAAAAGGCTACACTATTGTCCCACTGCGTATTTTCACCAATGAAAGAGGTTTTGCTAAGATAGAGATCGCATTGGCCCAGGGTAAAAAAGAATTCGACAAGAGAGACAGTATTAAAGACAGGGAATCGAAAAGAGAAATGGACAGGGCTATGAAATTCTAACAGCCCTGCAAAAAAATTACCAGGCCTGATCTCCAACCAGGGGTACAAACCTAAAGGTATCCAATTCTATCCTTTCATAATCGGTTTCACTAACTCGAATTACAGTTACCATTTTTTGGGAGTGCTCATCACCTACCGGAATTACTAAAATACCACCTACTTTAAGTTGTTTAAGTAATATCTCTGGCACGAAGGGTGCCCCCGCTGTTACAATGATTTTATGATAGGGTGCATGATCAGCAATCCCTTTTGATCCATCTCCAAAAAAGAAATGAGCATTGTATCCCATACCGGGTAAAACCCTTATGGTATGCCTGTATATGCTTTCCTGACGCTCAATAGTATACACATTTGCTCCGAGTTCCATTAAAATACACGTCTGATAGCCGGATCCGGTACCAATCTCAAGAACCTTGTCGCCCTTTTTTATGTGCAATAATTCGCTTTGATACGCAACGGTGTAAGGTTGCGAAATAGTTTGTCCATCTCCTATTGGAAAAGCGATGTCTTTATATGCCTGATTCCAGAAAGTTTCATCAAAAAAGAAATGACGAGGCACCTTACCTATAGCTCTCAATACCCTCTTATCAGTAATACCTCTTGCTTCAAGGTGCTCTACTAATTTCTTTCTCGCTCCCTTTTCTCTGTAATTGTCAACAAACTTATACGCCATAGCACCCCAAAATTAGCCTTTTCAAATCTAATAAATTGAATTATTTAGCTCTAAAAAGTTAAAAAAAGGCTAATGCGCACAAAATCAATCCCAATAAAACTAGTATGGATCAACATCCACCTGAATGTTTACTGCGCGATACTCCTTTTCTGATTGAAATTGAATAATGGTATCTTTCAATATCGACTTCACCTTTTGTATCGAAGTATTTTTATCGCTCTTAATGATTACTTGTTTGATGTAGTAATTCCTCACGCGTGACACTAATGGTTGTTCCGGGCCCAACACTCTCCCACCTAACTGACCTTTAAGAATGTTTGCAAACTTCTGCGAAGCCACATTTAAAAGATCAGCATCTTTGTGCTTTATATTAATAAAGATGAGCCTTGTAAACGGTGGGTAGTTAAACTGCTTCCGTTCTGCAAGTTCCTCATTATACATTTCCAGGTATTTATTATCAATAACCTGATTAATGATTCTATGATTATCATCATAAGCCTGTATAATAACTTTGCCCTGCTTATCCCTTCTGCCTGCTCTACCCGCAACCTGAGCCAACAACTGGTAACTTCTTTCAAAAGCCCTGAAATCAGGATAATTCAAAAGTGTATCTGCATTAATTACTCCAATTAAAGTCACATTATCAAAATCCAATCCTTTAGCAACCATTTGTGTACCGATCAAGATATCTGTCTTTTTCTCTTGAAAATCAGAAATGATCTGTTGCAGTCCATTTTTAGTACGTGTGCTATCTACATCCAATCTTGAGATTTTAGCTTCAGGAAAAATCAAACTCAGTTCTTCTTCCACCCTTTCAGTGCCAAATCCTTTCTGTTCAATGTGAACAGACCCGCAAGCCGGACAAATGTTAATGCTACTTTGGTGATAACCGCAATAATGACAATGCAATTTCCCACTTGTTTTGTGATAAGTTAAACTCACATCACAATTCACACACTTAGGTGCATAGCCGCAAGTACCACAAATTAAAATAGTGGCGTACCCTCGTCTATTTTGAAATAGGATTACCTGTTCCTTATTTTCCAACGTAAAAGCAATTTCATCAATCAGCTTAGTTGAAAAATAAGAAACCATTTTCTTACGTTTGGTCTCTTCAGAGATACTGATCACTTCCTGCAAAGGCAGATCAACCCCACCAAATCTTTCGGTAATTGTTACAAGACCATACTTTCCGCTAACTGCATTGTAATAGCTTTCAATAGATGGCGTAGCAGATCCAAGCACAATTTTGGCCTGATGAAGATGTGCCAGGTAAACCGCAGCATCTCTAGCCTGATATCTTGGCGATGGATCATGCTGCTTATAAGAAGACTCATGTTCTTCATCAACCACAATTAATCTCAGTTCTTTAAAAGGCAGAAATACCGCGGAACGAGCGCCCAGAACCACCCGATATTTGCCATTTAATACCTTATTCCAAATTTCGACCCGCTCGTTGTTATTGAATTTAGAATGGTAAACACCAATAGCATCTCCAAAATAGCGCTGTATGCGTTCTACTATTTGAGTAGTTAAAGCAATTTCAGGTAATAAGAACAATACCTGCCCTCCTTTTTCGATTGCTTTTTCAATCAGTTTTATATACATCTGTGTTTTTCCTGATGCAGTTACACCATGCAGCAACATAACATCCTTAGTGAGAAAACCGTCTTCTATTTGTTGCAGGGCTTTATTTTGAGCTTCGCTAAGTTCAAAATTTAGTACAAAGTCATCGGCATTTTCCAGTAATCTACTAACCGGCCGCTTGTATATTGCAAAAACCTCTTTATCTACAAGCGTTTTAAGGGCCGCTGTGCCACAAGCACTCTCTTCAAGTAATTGCTGCTTTGAAATCGTAGTCTGCTGCTTAGAAAGCTTTAAATAAGCCAAAAGCGCATTCAATTGTTTAGGTGCCCTTTCTAAAATCGAAAACAGATGCTTTAAGTTTTCCTCTTCATTGTAAAATGGCTGCAGAGAAACGAAAGATTTTAGCAGTGGTTTATATTTCTCTACCACTTCTTCAGCGATATAAACCATCCCTTTGCTCAGCAGGGAATTAATGATCGGATAAACCGTTTTTTGTCCCAATAATGCCGATACATCATCTATAGTTAATCTTGGTCTGCTTCTTAAGGCATTTAAAATAATCTGCTCTTTATCTGTAAAAACGATCTCCTGAATAACCCCGTCATCATCAGAAAGCGGACTTTCCTCTTTCAATACGATGATTGTTTCACTTGCCAGTTTCAGGCCGGTTGGTAATGCTGCCGATAGCACATCGCCTTCATTACATAAGTAATAAGAAGTCATCCAATCCCATAAATTCAACTGCTCAGGGGTAATGATAGGATAAGTATCAACAACATCAATAATATATTTAGCCTCATAAACTTCGGGCGCTTCTTTACTGATACTTTTGACTAAGGCTGTATAGATTTTATTCTTCCCGAACTGAACTACTACACGTTTACCGACTGCTATCTGATCATTTAACTCAAAAGGAACACGATAGATATAATTTTTGGACAGAGAAAGGGGTAAAATGACCTCAATAAAGAGTGTCTCTCTTTCAACAAATTCCGGATCAAGAAAATCCAACATTATTTACTTTTTAAAGCCGCTAAAAGCAGCGACAACCAGCCAAGAATCAACAATAACCCTCCAATAGGAGTTACCGGACCAATGTAATTTACAAAGCCAATGTTTGTAACACTTCGTGTTGCGAGCAAATACAACGATCCGGAAAAAAGCAATATGCCAAATGTAAAAAAAACATACGCCAGGTTTACGAACTTGCCTTGCGCGGCTTCCCGACCTTTAAATTGAGCAAGAAAAAGTAATGCGAAGGTATGATAAAACTGATACTCCACTCCTTTTGTCCAGATCTCAATAGAGCCGGCATCCAATACATTCTTTAAGCCATGTGCACCAAAAGCTCCAAGCATTACTGCAATAGCTCCAAATAATGATGCAGTTACCAATATACGTCTATCCATTATATTCTAAACCCACAATTTGAGAAAACAAACTTAACAAACTTGAAGCATTTATTATTAATCCCAACTATTAAAATTAAATTTGTAGTAACCGCAAATGAAAAAAATTCTTGTCATAATAATAGCTCTGTTTACCGCCATCTTAACCCTGGCCTACATGTATTTTTCTGGTCTAAATACAGATCGGGAAAGCAATGACAGTAGTTTATATGCAGCTACAGCAAACTCATCACTCATCTTTTCATTTCAAAACGACAAAAGCATATTTGACATCTTAAAAGGTCAGGATATTTTGCAGGAGATTATTGGAGAGGACAATTTCGCTCAACTGCAATCTATAAAGGACCATATACTGCCAGCTCCAGAGATTAACCGTATTATTGGCAAACAAAATATATACATTAGTCTCATTCCGGGAAAAGACAAACATATAGATTTGTTATATAGCACTCAGATAAATCCTGGATCCAACAGAAATCAATTATTGATTTCATTGGCATCTGCTAAGTTACAATTAGATACCTCACAAAAGATAACCACTATAACCCTACCAGATAGCATGATATTCTATCTGGGCACTAAAGACAACCTTTTACTATTATCAAGCTCTGCTCAATCCATTTCAAATGCGTTATCTAGCCCTAACAGTAACCATAAATTTGTCCAATACATCAAATCGACAACGAGACTCACAAAAAACAGTCTCGCCGAAGTTTACATCAATTTCGAAACCTTTCCTCAACTGTTAAAATCAACCATGCCTGGCAAACTTAGCGGAGAGCTTTCTGTACTTGATAATAACCATGCATTTGCATCGCTTGTATACAATTTCAGTAAAGAAAAAGTACTACTTACAGGTGTAACACAAAATAATGATCCAAAAAACTACTATGAATTATTCACTAGCTCCAATGCCCAAAAAACTACCATAACCAATATTCTACCGGAAAATACTGCCAACTACACTGTTTTTACTATAGAAAGTTACAGTAATTGGAAAGAAAAGCTACAAAATTGGTTCGTCAGTAAAAAAGAAGAAAATAAAGTAACTAACGTACAAAAAAACATTAGTCTTAAATATCACATAGATCCAAATCAGATATTCCCAAAATATTTCAAAGATCAGCTTATTACCTTCCAGCTAAGCACTGCAGAAAAAATTGGCGCGATCAATTTGAGTAACGGCGAAAAAGTTGATCAGTTACTACTAGATCTTAGTGGAGATTATGGGGATGGCATTAAACTATTTAAAGAGGACGATCTCTTGTATGTTTATTTTGGAGAGCCATTTAAGAAATTTAAAAGGCCTTACTATATCATTATAGATAATTACATGGTTTTTGCTAATAATGCCAGCACAATACAATCTTTCCTGAGCAACTATAAAAACAACCACCTTCTTATAAATAAAGAGAGTTATGCCAACAGCATCAATCAATTGCCAAATACTTCCAGCATTAGTTTCTTCATTGATCTCAATAATTCCTCAGATATATTTCTAAAAAATATATACCTGCCTTACTACAAACACATCACATCTGAAAAGGGATTAAAAAATTATCAATCATTTATATACCAACTTAGCGGAGATAATGGTAAATTTCAAACAAATGTTTTGATGAGCAGGAAACAACAACCTTTAGCGCAAGATTCTTTAATATTAGAAAATGACTCACTATGAGAAAATATCTGATCCTATTCTCATTTCTATTTCTTTTTAATCAGCTAAAAGCTCAACAGTATGGTCTTTTCAATACAAAAACCTTATTTGATGGATTTGAGAACCCAGCGCAAAAAACATTCGTTCTAGATTCCTCGCGAAAATATGCTTCAAATTTCTTCTTACCCTATTTCGGAGTAAACGCCATCAATAAAGGCAATGAGGATATAATGCATAAATTAATTAGCAGTGGAAAACTTTCAGTAAAAGACATTCCAATCGGAACGAATAAGCTAAACCGCGTCTATCAAAATTCCAACATATATTTATTCAATTTTAAGATATTTAAATCCTATAAGTATCATAAGGAGATTGGTTTTTCGTGGCAATTGCGAACAGACCTTCATGCAAAATACACTAATGAATCGCTTGCCGTAATAGATGATTACACCAGGTTCATTAACAATTCCAATTTAACTAAAAATCCGTTTAACAATAGCGGATATGGTCAATCTTATCATCAATTCAGTCTAACCTACAGAGAAAACTATACTAAAAAGCTTGCTTTCGGTGTTAAGATTAGTTTATTAAGTGGAATTTCCTTTAACAGTTTAAAGACTGACCATTCGGCCATCCAGCCCGGACCAACAACGGATAAAATAGCTTTATCATTAAAAGGTACATATAAAGCAAGTTTTCTGGAGGCCAAAGATTTAGAAACTAACGACCTGATTCCTACATTTAAAAACCCGGGACTTGCGCTAAGCTTTGGCACAACATATACCTCAAAAAGCGGGGTGTTTATTATGGCTAATATAAAAGACCTTGGCGTAATACGATGGAGCAACAGTTCCTATGTTAGCAATTTTGACAACATGCTTAATCCTACCATAATCCCGGAGGATAATGGCCCAAACACCCCGCCCCGCAGTCCGAGGGATAAAGATCAAAGGATAAGAAACCAGATTACAGATATTGTAAAAAATGATGCGGTAAATAAAAGCTTTTATACCCTCACAAATGCCAAAGCTGATTTCCTGATTTCTAAAACATACAGTTTCTATACACCTAGTTTTATGGTGTCAAAAAATCTGTTTTATAATGGCGGTGATGCAGCCCTTGTAAATAAATTCCGCTATTCTGATTTTTCTATAAGTGCAATTCCAATCTACAACTTCAATAACCTGTTTCTTTTTGGAATGCAGGGAATGTATCAAACCCCAAACTTTGAGTTCTTCTTAGGTTCAGATAATCTCCTTAAGACAACTCGAACCGCTTATGCAGCAATCAAAACCGATACATCGCCAAAGTCAGGATATAATGGTGCATCTTTTTACATGGGATTAGGTATTAAGTTCGGCTATACTGTAGAACACCCCCAAAACAGCAGCTATATACCAGGCTTGGATGATCAGGAAACAGGTTTCTTCAAACGCATTTTCAGTGTATTCTCTAAAAAGAGATGAAGTAAAAATTCACAATGATGGTTTAATTTCTGGATCGGTCGTCATCTCTCACGATGTTCAAGATGACACGGAAGGATAATGACCTGGAAGAATCTATTGTTCTAATACCAAAATATCAGAACAACTGTCTTACTTTTTTTTAGGTGTAGTTAAGACAAAATCCTTTAAGTAAAAGGGCTCGAAATAAGCAACATCTTCAAATCTGGAGCACGCATAGGCATCATGAGCAAGTTTACTCATGTAAGATGCTGAGTTAAAATTCAGTTCCGAAAATTTTGCATTTTCCTGCTTCAGCACACCAACGCACTTAGCGGCACCGTTGCCAATAAAAGTTATTACATTATCATTTAGATCCTCGGCAAAGCTCTGATCATCTATTATCTTAGCCACAACCGGAGTCACGGTTCTAAGATTATTATCATAAACAGAAGTAAATACCTCCATCCTTCTGGCATCAATCATTGCGCAAATCAGTCCATCGTAATCAGGATTTTGAAGCATAAATCCTTGTGCCATCATTTGAAGAGTAGGAATTGCAATTAATGGCTTATCAAGAGCAAAGCACAGTCCTTTTGCTGTAGAAACGCCAATACGCAATCCTGTATAAGAACCTGGCCCCATACTTACTGCTACAGCATCAAGATCCTCAAATTGCAATCCTGTAGAATCCATAGCCTCCTTTATAAACAAAGTTAAGCTACCGGCATGAATATTATTTGCCATTAGCTCTTTTAAAGCTATGGTCTTACCATCATATGCTATTGCAGCAGAACAGACTTGTGTAGCGGTTTCAATTTGAAGTATAGTAGCCATCAGTTTAAATTAAAAATATCATTACGGAACAGGATCATGGCCATGACCACCCCAAGGATGGCACCGGCCAATACGTTTCAAAGTTAACCAGCCTCCTTTAAACGGACCATGCTTTTTAATAGCCTCAATACCATATTGAGAACAAGTAGGCGTATATCTGCAACTTGCTCCAAGCAATGGAGACAATAACCATTGGTAAAGCTTTATCAAGCCTAAAAAAAACCAGCCAATTAGCTTTTTAATTATCCCCATCAGCTTTTTTCATTTCATTGGTCCCAACGGCTGCAACTAATTTTTTAAAAACTCCGGACATTTTTTTCTCAAAAAATGAATAATCGTAAATCTGCTTGCCAATAAACTGCACAGAAAGCAACAATAGCTCATTAGAACCGACAAGAGATGTGTAAAGCTGTGATTGTTTTTCAAGGCGATAAACCTCACGGGTGCGGCGTTTAATCAAGTTTCTATCTACTGCCCTTTTAAAGCGTTTTTTAGAAACATTAATTACAACCTGCACAGGATATTTGTGCGCTGTATCTACGTATAAATAAGATACACGAAAGGGGTATAATAAAAAAGAAGAACCGTTCTTAAATAGCAAGTCAATTAACTTCCTGCTACATAACCGTTCTTCTTTGTTAAATGTGTTCATGTTTTTGATCGCAACTTTGCAGATGTCCTGATCTGCTAACACCTAAACGTGCTGCAATCAAAAATTATGCTTTATGACGACGTTCGTCAGAAACTGATAATCTTTTTCTTCCTTTTGCACGACGTGAAGCTAATACTCTTCTACCGTTTGCTGTAGCCATTCTTTCGCGGAAGCCATGCTTGTTTCTTCTCTTTCTTTGCGAAGGTTGGAATGTTCTTTTCATAACTGTATTATATCTTAGACT